>Ga0207646_10001033_pt1 | contig 35541 bp, 31 predicted proteins | sample KBSK5502metaG_FD_184343 | JGI IMG/M metagenome (GOLD analysis project Ga0207646, IMG submission 184343) | Corn, switchgrass and miscanthus rhizosphere microbial communities from Kellogg Biological Station, Michigan, USA - KBS K5-50-2 metaG... | ecosystem: Host-associated > Plants > Roots >... | reverse complement strand
CGGCTTCGCCGGCCGGGTCTCGGACTCCGGGGAGGGCCGGTGGACGATATTCGCGGCCATCGACGAGGCCGTTCCGGCTCCGGTCATCACGGCGTCGCTGTACGAGCGGTTCGAGTCGCGGGGTCTCGGTGAGTTCACCGGCAAGATCCTCTCCGCGATGCGCAGCGAGTTCGGCGGCCACGCGGAGGGAAAGCAGTAGGCCGCGGCATGCATCACGAACTCGAAACTCTGGCCGACCCGGCGGCGGTGGCCGCGGCCGGGGCCGCGTTCGTAGCCGAGCGGGCCCGGGCGGCGGTGGCCGCCAGCGGCCGCTTCCACTTCGCGGTCAGCGGTGGCCACACCCCGTGGGCGATGTTCGCCGAGCTGGCTTCGCAGGTGGTCCCCTGGGGTGCGGTCGTCATCTACCAGGTGGACGAGCGGGTGGCGCCGCCCGATGACCCCGACCGGAACCTGGCTCATCTCCGCCAGGCGCTGGGCCAGGCCCCGGCGCAGGTCCAGGCCATGCCGGTCAACGACAGCGATCTCGAGGCCGCGGCGGCGGGCTACGCGGCCCTGCTGCCCGGGCACTTCGATCTCGTCCACCTGGGTCTTGGCCCCGACGGGCACACCGCGTCGCTCGTACCGGGTGATCCGGCCCTGGCCGTCACCGATCGCCTCGTCGCCCTCACCCAGCCCTACCAGGGCCGGGTGCGGATGACGCTGACCTACCCCGCGCTCGCGCGGGCCCGTCAGATCCTCTGGCTGGTCACCGGCAGCGACAAGAAGGATCCCCTGGCCAAGCTCCTGGCCGGTGACACCACGATCCCGGCCGGTCGCGTCGAGGCTGCGGCGTCGCTGGTGATGGCCGACCGTGCGGCGACCTGAGGACGTACCGGGCCAACCTGGAGGCAATGTGGCTATCCGATTGCTGCTCGCCGATGTGGACGGCACGCTCGTAACCCAGGACAAGATCCTGACAGAACGGGCCATCGCCGCGGTCGGGAAGCTCAATCAAGCCGGGATGCTCTTCGCGATCACCAGCGGCCGTCCGCCGCGCGGCATGTCCATGCTCGTCGAGCCGCTGGGGATCACCACGCCGATCGCGGCGTTCAACGGCGGGCTGTTCGTCCGGCCCGATCTGTCCGTGATCGAGCAGCGAGTCATCCCCGACGATGTGACGCCCGAGGTGATCGAGCTGCTCGGCAGCCACGGAGTGGATGTATGGGTCTACCGGGGCGCGGACTGGTTCGTCCGGGACCCGCACGCGCCTCATGTGGCCCGCGAGGCATGGACGGTCAAGTTCGACCCGACGCCGGTTGACAGCTTCGCCTCGGTCTCGGACCACGTGGCCAAGGTCGTGGGGGTGAGCGACGACTACGACGCGGTCCAGCGGGCGGTGGACGCGGTACGGGAGCGGTTCGGCGATCACGTGTCGGCGGCGAAATCCCAGCCTTACTACGGTGACGTCACCCACCCCGACGCCAACAAGGGCTGGGTGGTCCGTTACCTGTCGAAGTTGTACCAGATCGGTCTCGAAGAGATCGCCACGATCGGCGACCAGCCCAACGACGTGCTCATGTTCGCCCACGTGGGGCTGAGCATCGCCATGGGCAACGCGAGCCCCGAGGTCCAGCGGGCCGCCCGCCGGGTCACGACGTCCAACGAGGACGAGGGCTTCGCCAACGCGGTGGAGCGGTTCGTCCTGCCATGACCTGAGCGCGCCCCAAGCGATCCGCCTCTATCCCCACCCTGGTCGGCTGTCTCCTCGCGGTGGTCCGGCCATGCCGGGTCTGTGCCCGTCGGCGACCGCTCGTTACAAACTTATAATGATCTGTCATTATTGCTGCCTAGACGTTCGCCCCGGGGCAACATGGGGAGATGCTGCAGGTGACGGCTTCGATACCTGGTGACCAGGACATCGGGTCGCACGGCAGCGGCGAGTGGCTGACCGCGCTTGCGGTGCACCGCGGCTCGTTTGTGCCGCTGCACCGCCAGATCCACGACCTGGTGCGCCAGGAGATCGTCGCTGGCCGCCTCGCCCCTGGTGATCGGCTGCCGTCGGAGGGCGCGCTGGCGGAGCAGTGGGGCGTCAGCCTCGCGCCCGTCCGCCAGGCCCTCATGCATCTCGCCGCCGAGGGCTACCTCGACCGGAGCCGGGGGCGCGGGACCTTCGTCCGCCAGCCCAAGTTCGAGGAGAAGATCTCGGTCCTCTCCAGCTTCAGCGGGAGCCACGCCGAGCACGGCGACCGCCTGGAGCTCGTGATGCTCTACAAAGGCCTCGTATCACGGCGGCCAGAGGCCGCCGCCCTAGGAGGGCGGTCCCGCAAGCTCGTGCTGATCCAGCGACTCGCCCGCCTGGAGGCGAGCCCGGTGGCGCTGCTGTACGCCTACCTGGACCCGGCGCGCTTCCCCGGCATCGAAGAGCGTGAGCTGGACGGCGGCTCCCTCTACCGGACGCTAGACAAGGTCTACGGCATCGAGCTCGTCCGCGCGGAGAGCGTCATCGAGGCGGTTCACGCCACCGACGAAGAGGCTGCGCCCCTGGGGGTGGGGACCGGTGCCATGATCCTTCGGGTGGACTCGGTCACCTACGACCGCGCGGACGAGGCCGTCGAGTTCTCGAAGACCCTGTACCGCGTGGAGCGGTTCCGCTTCAGCTTCGAGAGCCACCGCTTCGACGACCGGATCCTGCATTTCCCGTCACCCGGAGCCAAGGGCGAGGTCCACAAGAGATGACGGAGAACGAGCGCGTGATGAGCCCAATGGCGGGTCGGCGGGGGCGCGCGGAGCACGACGTCATCGTGGTCGGGAACCTAACTATCGACGACGTCGTCCACCCCAACGGCGAGACCACCATGGCGTCTCCCGGCGGCAACACCATCTACGCGGCGACCGGCGCCCTGATCTGGGGCCTATCGGTGGGAGCGGTGGCGCGGGTCGGCGCCGACTTCCCGGCCGCGGCACTCGACCGCCTCCGCGACGCCGGGCTCGACACCGGCGGGCTGCGCCCGGTCGAAGGCCCGACGGTCCGCAACTGGGTGATATACGAGCGCGACGGACGCCGCAGCTGGGTGTACCGGACGCCGCCGGAGCGTCGCCTCGAGGTCGCGCCGGGCCCCGAGGACATCCCGACGGAGTGGACGGACCAGAAGCAGGACCGCCCGCCGGTAGTGCACGTCGCTGCCATGCCGTTCAAGGCGGCCGCCGGCATCGTTGAGCACCTCCGGGCCGAAGGCCGCCGGGCGGTCGTGACCCTGGACACCCACGAGGCCTGGATCGCCGGAAGAGACGAGGTCCTCGCCCTCGCCCGGCGCGCCGACGTGTTCGTGCCCAGCCACGGGGAACTCGCCGCCATCCTCGGCTACGACGACCCGGAGCGGGCCTGCCGCGAGCTGCAGGCCGAGGGGGTGCCAGCGGTGGTCGTGAAGTGCGGCGAGAGGGGTGCGCTGGTCAGTACGCCCAGTGGCCGACCGGTCGGCGTCGCGCCCCCCGACGTCGCCGTACTGGATGCCACCGGCGCCGGCGACACCTTCTGCGGGGGCCTCGCCGCCGGTCTCGCCGTCGGTGAATCTCTCGTCGTCGCCGCACAACGGGGTGCCGCCACCGCGGGAGCCGCGCTCGGTGCCAGCGGCTCGCTGCGCTTGCTCCGCCGCGCCGGAGTCGCCGAGCGCCTGCGCTCCCGCTACGCGCAGGGACAGCCGCCGAGGGCCACGCTGCTCCCGAAGCCAGGTGAGGAGGACGACAGCGGCGTGATGGAGCGGGAGATCACAACGATCCCCGCCGTGATCCGGGATCGGCTCGAGCTGGCGGGCCAGGCGGCGGCGACGGTCGAGCGGCTGCGGGAGTCCCGCATCCGTCATGTCGTCCTCGTGGGGTGCGGCGACTCGGGTTTCGCCTGCCAGGCGGCGGCCCTGGCGCTCAACCGGCACTCCGGGCTTCAGGTCCGCTGGGAACACGCCCTCGACTTCGCCCGGTACGGGGTCCGCTACCAGGCGAGCGGGACGGCGGTGATCGTCGTCTCCTTCTCTGGGAATACGGGCAGAACGATCGAGGCCGCGCACCAGGCCCGCGCGTTCGGGCAGTTGGTGATCGCCCTGACTGGCGCCCCGGGCAGCCCTATCGCCAAGGTGGCGGACTGCGTCCTGCCGGCGGAGATCCCCACCTTCGGTTTCTCGCCCGGCACCAGCACCTACACCGCCATGCTCGTCACCCTGCTGACCCTGGCCGCCGAGCTCGGCGTCGGCGTGGCGGCCGGCCCGGACGGGCCGGCCAGCGCTGACGGGCCGGCCAGCGGGGACGCGGTGAGCCGCTATGCGAAGGACCTCCAGCGCCTGCCGGGGCTGGCGGAGGAGACGCTTCGCCTGACCGAGGGCCCGGCCCACGCCGCCGCCGAGCGCCTGGCCGGGGCTCGAATGGTCACCTTCCTCGGTGCCGGCCCCAACGAGGCGAGCGCCAAGTTCGGCGCCGCCAAGATCTTCGAGGGGGCGCAGCAGATCGCCCTCGCGACGAACATCGAGGAGTGGGCGCACGAGCAGTACTTCATCACTCGCCCGGGTGAGCCGGTCGTCCTGGTGGCGCCCAGCGGCGCGTCGAGCGACCGGGCGGCCGAGATCCTCTCCGAGCTGAACTACATTGACGCCTTCCCGGTCTTCGTCGGTGACCGGGCGCCGCCGCTACCGGCCCTTCTCCTCCCGGTGGCGGCGGGGATCGGCGAGGAGCTGTCCCCGGTACTGGCGTCGATACCGCTCAGCCAGATCGGCCTCCACCTCATGAGGCGCAGCGGCAAGCGCAGCTACAACTTTCCCGACGACGAGGCGCGGCGGGAGCACTACGACACCATCCACCGCGTCACGATCGGCGATCCGGCATGAAGGGCGGCTCGGGCGCGAGGGATCTCCTCGCACGGGCGGGGACGCAGACAACCGGGCGGCGTGCCGACGCCGCCGAGATCCTGTTCGAGCCGCGCAGGCCGACAGGAGTAAGGAGGCACCCATGAGCACTACACCTGGCCCGGACAGAGACGCGGCCGTCGCCGCTCAGCACCTCGGCCGGCGCACGTTCCTTCGTTCTGCCGTACTGGGCGGCGCCGCCCTGGCAGGGGGCGGCCTGCTCGAAGCCTGCTCATCGTCGACATCCACGTCGGCCTCGCAAGGGGGCAAACCTTCGTCACCGAAGAAGGGTGGCAACCTGAGGGTCGGCCTCACCGGCGGCGGCAGCAGCGACACCCTCAACCCCTTCTTCGGGGGCATCAGCGCCATCGGGACAGCGCGCGCCCAGCAGCTATACCAGCCGCTGGTCCAGCTAGCGAACAACGCACAGATCCAGTACGTGCTCGCCGAGGCGATCGTGCCGAACGGGTCGACGTCGAACTGGCACATCAAGCTGAGGAGCGGGGTCACCTTCCACGACGGGAAGCCGTTCGGAGCCGATGACGTGATCTACACGCTGCAGACCATCCTCAACCCGAAGAAGCCGCTGGGCGGGGCGCTCGTCCTCAGCCCGGTCGACGTCGCAGGGCTGAAGAAGGTCGACAACCTGACGGTAGAGGTCCCCATGAAGACGCCGTTCGGGAGCTTCCCCGAGCAGCTGGCGGCGTTCTGGTACTTCCTGTACATCGCGCCCAACGGATGGACCCAGAAGGACACCCCCAACGGGACCGGGCCGTTCAAGTACAAAAGCTTCACACCCGGCCAGCAGAGCGTCTTCGTGCGCAACACGAACTACTGGAAGCCGGGCCTGCCCCACCTGGACTCGGTGACGATCATCGATTTCCAGGACCCCACCGCCGTCCAGAACGCCCTCGTCAGCAAGGCCATCGACGCTACCGGGCAGCTCACCGGGACCCAGATGAAGATCCTGCAGAACACGAGCGGGATCATCGCCGTCCCGTCGCAGACCGGGTCCATCGAGCCGTTCACCATGCGCACGGACACGCCGCCGTTCAAGGACGTCAACGTCCGCCAAGCCTTCCGGTACATCGTCAACCGCCCCGAGTTCATCTCGAAGACCCTGGACGGCTTCGGCTGGGTGGCATACGACGTCACGTCGCCCTACGACCCCGACTACGACAGTTCGCTGCACCGGGAGCAGGACATCGCCCTGGCCCGCAGCCTGCTGAAGAAGGCCGGCTTCGACAACAACCTGACCGTCACCCTCTACACGTCGCTGGCCGTGAACTCGAGCGCGCTCAGCATGGCGACCCTCTTCAAGCAGCAGGCGAGCGCGGCCGGCGTGACCGTGAACATAAATCAGGTGAGTGCCAGCTCGTTCTTCGGGCCGAACTACTACACCAAGGTGCCCTTCTCGCAGATCTACTACAACTACTCGCCCTACCTGTCCCAGGTCGCGCAGACGTTCCTGCCCACGTCCCCGTTCCAGGAGACGCACTTCGACAACCCGACCTACACGAAGCTCTACTACGAAGCGAACAAGACGCTGAGCGCCAGCCTGCGCAAGCAGATCCTCTACGAGATGCAGGTCATCGACTTCAACCAGGGGGGCTACATCATCCCGTGCTTCGTGGACTCGCTCGACGCTTACACTTCCAACCTGACCGGCTACCAGAAGGGGAAGGTCGGCGAGCCACTGGGGAACTTCCCCTTCGAGGACTTCTCGTTCCTGTCCTGAGGGTGCCCACCGGATGTCGTTGAACACCGCGCTCGTCTCGGGCGCCGCTCCGCCCAGACCCAGGGCGGCGGCGCCGCACCCGGTCGTCCGGCTTATCGTCCAGCGCGTCGCACTGGGCGTTGTGACACTTGCGGTGGTCAGCGTGATCATCTTCGCGGCCACGGTGGCTCTCCCGGGGAACGCCGCCACGGCTATCCTCGGTCACTCGGCGACCCCGGCGCAGTTGCACGCCCTGGAGGTGCAGCTGCACCTCAACCGGTCGGTGTTCGACCAGTACGGCTCCTGGATCGGCGGAATCCTCACGGGTAATCCGGGGCGAAGCCTGGCCAACGGGCTGCCGGTCTGGAGCATCGTCGGCCCGGCCGCGCTGAACTCGGCCGTGCTGGTGGCCGTGTCCGGCGTTATCGCGAGCATCGTGGGAGTGACGCTGGGCGTGGTGGCGGCCCTGCGTAAGGACTCGCTTTTCGACCACGCCAGCTCGGTGATCGCGCTGGCCGTGACATCGCTGCCCGAGTTCGTCGTGGCGATCACGCTGATCATCCTCTTCGCCACCGTCGTCTGGCAGGTGCTCCCGGCGGTCTCCCTGCTGGCCCCGGGCACCTACGCCTGGGCCAACCCCCGCGAACTCATCCTCCCCGTGGCCACGCTCGTCATCGTGACCGTGCCCTACATCACCCGGATGACGAGGGCGGCGATGGTGGAAGCCCTGGCGTCGGACTACGTCGAGATGGCCCGCCTCAAGGGGATGCCGGTCCGGCGCGTCGTGCTGGCCCATGCCTTGCCAAACGCCATCGCGCCGGTCGTGCAAGTACTCGGGCTCACCTTCCTCTACCTGGCCGGGGGGATCGTGGTCGTGGAGTACGTGTTCGCCTTCCCGGGCATCGGGCAGAGCCTGGTCAACGCCGTGAGCAACCGCGATGTGCCGGTGATCCAGATGATCGTCCTGCTCCTCGCCGGCTTCTACGTCCTCGTGAACATCATCACGGACGTCGTAGCCCTCCTCGCCACCCCGCGCCGCCGCCTGCCCCGCTAGATCATGGCCACCACACCCGACATCACAGCGTCCGTGCTACCGGCGCGGCGCCGCGGGGGGTGGGCGGCCATCGTCCGCCAGGCCGCGTCGCTGCCCAGAGGCAGGTTCGGCCTGGGGGTGCTGGGGCTCGTGGTGGCCGTCGCCGTGGTCGGGCCCTTCGTGGCCCCGCACTCGGCCACGGCCAGCATCGTCGCCCCGTTCGCCGGCCCTTCCGGCCAGGCCCTCCTCGGCGGGGACATGCTGGGGCGCGACGTGCTCTCCCGCGTGCTCGACGGGGGCTGGGTGCTCCTCGCGATGGCGGCCGCCGCCACCGCGTTCGGGGTGGCGGTCGGGACCGCGAGCGGGGTCGCGGCCGGCTACCTCCAGGGCCGCCCGGACGGGTTCATCATGCGCACCGTCGACGTGCTCCTCGCCTTCCCCCAGTTGGTGTTCGCGCTGCTGCTGGTGTCCATCCTCGGCCCGACGGTGTGGCTGACCGTGCTGGCCGTGGGCCTCTCCCACGCCCCGCAGGTCGCCCGCGTGATGCGCGCGGCGACCCTGGACGTCTCCGAGCGGGACTTCGTGAAGGCCACCGAGCTGCTCGGCGTGAAACGCCGGCGGATCATGGCCGAGGAGATCCTGCCCAATCTGGTCAGCCCGCTCATGGTGGAGATCGGGCTGCGGCTCACCTACTCGATCGTCATCATCGCCGGGTTGTCGTTCCTCGGGTTCGGCCAGCCACCGCCAGCGCCGAACTGGGGCATCATGATCAACGAGAACCGCCAGGGGCTGGTGCTCAACCCGTGGGCGGTGGTGGTCCCCGCCATCCTGATCGCCCTGCTCACCATCGGCGCCAGCACGTTCACGGATGCCGTGGCGAGGGTGACGATCGGGATCGACCGCGCGGCAGAGACGGGCGCCCTGCCGGCCCTCGTCGCGGGCGCGGAACCGTGACCCCGCCCGGCGACGTCAAGGTCGACGTGCAGGGCCTGCGCATCGTCCTGGCCGGGAGCTCGGTCGACGTGGTCGACGACGTGTCCTTCCAGGTCCGCTCCGGCGAGCTGCTCGGCCTGGTGGGGGAGTCGGGCTCGGGAAAGACCACCGTGGCCCTCGCCCTCCTCGGTCACGTCCGTCGCGGTCTCGAGGTGGCGGCCGGCCGGGTGCTGGTCGGGGACAACGACATGGTGAAGGCGTCGGAGCAGCAGCTCCTGCGCTTGCGCGGCGGCGAGGTGGTCTACATCCCTCAGGACCCGGCGTCGGCGCTCAATCCGGCGCTCCGGATCGGGACGCAACTGAAAGAGGTGCTGCAGAACCACCGCCAGGTGGCGGCGGCCAAGGGCCTCGGCGACCCGAAGGCGAGGCTGGAGCAGACCCTCGAGGAGGTCGGCCTCGGCGAAACCCCCCGGCTGCTCAAGGCGTACCCTCATCAGCTGTCAGGCGGCCAGCAGCAACGGGTCGTCCTCGCCATGGCGTTCGCCCTGCGGCCGAGCGTGATCGTGCTGGACGAGCCGACGACCGCCCTGGACGTGACGACGCAGCGCCATGTGCTCGACACCGTGCGCCAACTCTGCAGCGCCTACGGCGTGGCGGCCGTCTACATCTCCCACGACCTCGCCGTCGTCGGCAGCCTCGCCAGCACTCTGCTCGTGATGTACGCCGGCAAGGTGGTCGAGAGCGGGACCACCGCTGCGGTGTTCGGCCGTGCCGCCCATCCCTACACGAGGAGGCTCCTGCGGGCGATCCCGTCCCCAGAGAGTTCTGAGGTCCTTCAGGGGATCGAAGGTCAGCCACCGCACCCGACCCGCCGGCCGCGGGGGTGCGACTTCGCCCCCCGCTGCCCACTGGTTGCGCCCATCTGCCGCGAGGGCCCCGTCCCGTTCGTATCCCTGCCGGGCGGCCACCTGGTGCGCTGCCTGCGGACCGAGCTGACCACCGCTCCCGACGTCCGCGTGCCTCTGGAGATCTCAACGTCCCACCCGGAGGACCGGGATACCCAGCTGCGCGTGTCGGGGCTGTCCGCCCGCTACGGAACCACCGAGGTGCTCTCCGACGTCACCCTCACGGTCGGCCGCGACCAATGCGTCGCCTTGGTCGGCGAGTCGGGCTCGGGCAAAACCACCCTCGCCCGCTGCGTGGTCGGGCTCCACAGCTCGTGGTCAGGCCAGGTGCAGTTCCAGGGCCAGGACCTCCCCCGGTCCGCCCAGCAGCGCCGGCCACAGGTCCTCCAGGCCATCCAGTACATCTTCCAGAACCCTTACACCGCCCTCAACCCCCGGAAGACGATCGGGCAGATCATCGAGAAGCCCCTGCACCACTTCTACCCCTCCTTGTCCCGCTCCGAGCGAGACAAGCGCGTGACCGGCGTACTGTCCGACGTCGCCCTCGGCGCCGATTTCTGGCCCCGCTACCCCGACCAGCTCTCGGGCGGTGAGCGCCAGCGGGTCGCCATCGCCCGGGCCCTCGTGGTCTCCCCTGAGCTCCTGGTCTGCGACGAGATCACCTCCGCCCTCGACGTGTCCGTGCAGGCGACGATCGTCGAGCTGCTGCGGCGCCTGCAGGCCGAGCGGCACCTATCCATTCTTTTCATAACGCACAACCTCGCGCTGGTCCGCTCCATCGCCCAAACGGTGACCGTGCTGTCCCAGGGGAAAGTTGTCGAGAGCGGTCCCGTCGAGCGGGTCTTCGAGCGGCCCGAGAACCCCTACACGGTCCGGCTTATGGAGGATGTGCCCAAGGTAGTCAGGGGCGATCAGCAGCCGCGCCTCCCGGCCCCATGAGCCCCGCAGTTACGCCGGTCCGGGCCCGTCTGCTGCGGGCGTGTGAGTGACCGTGGACCTGGAACTCCTTATCCGCGCTCCGCGCGTCGTGTCCGGTGAGCGAGGCGAGATTCTGGAAGCCCTTTCCAACTTCGGTACACACGGTCTTGGCGCTCCCAGACAGAGCCTGATCCAGTATTCGCAAACTGAAGAGTATCCTTCAAATCATGGATAGACAGCCGACGTCTGCCCTCTTGCCCATCCTGCGCTCCCAGCAGCAGGGTGAGATCCTTGCGCTGCTGCTGGGAGATCCAGACCTCGAACTTAGCCTCACTGAGATCGCAGCGCGGACCGGCGCCCCGCATGCCTCAGTCCACCGGGAGATCGAGCGAGCGGAACAAGCTGGCCTGGTCGTAAGCCGGAAGCTGGGTAACACGCGGCTGGTGCGGGCGAACACCGCCAGCCCTTACTACGCAGGGCTCGCCGAGGTCCTGACCAGGGCCTTCGGAGTCCCTGCCGTCTTGGCCGAAGCCTTGCAGCCGGTCCACGGGATCGCCGCCGCCTACATCTACGGGTCATGGGCCGCCCGGCACGAAGGGCAGACTGGGCAGCGGCCCGTCCGGGACATTGACGTACTGATCCTGGGCGAGCCGGACCGAGACCAGCTCTATGCCGCACTCAGCGATGCCGAGGAGCGCCTCGGCAGGCCCGTCCAGGCCACGATCCGCGACCCTGACTGGCTGGCCACAGGATCAGGAGCGTTTCACGACACCGTCACCAGCAGGCCGCTCCTCAGACTCTCCCTCCAACGCTGGTTACCCGAAGCGCTCCGGCGGTGACGCCGCCAGCAGCGCCTTCACGCCCGAAAGCGCCGCTGTCGCCTTCTCGATTGCCCACGAGGCGTCCGATTTGGTAATGGGGGCAGCTGCGGGGTCGAAGTACTGCGCTGTGTGGCGAGTGCGCCGGAGCCGCTCGAATGTCGGCTTGGCGAAGGCTGGAATATCGGTCTCGAACTGGGCGGACACGGCGTCCTCGACGGCCATGTGCGACCCGTCGCCTCCGGTGGCGCGTAGCCCCTGCCGTACCAGCAACGACTCGGCAGCCATCCGGTAGGCGTCGTAAGCAGCCACGTACGCCCCATCAACGTCACCAGCCTGCAGAGCGGCCGCGGCAGTGGCCTCAACCCGCAGTGCGGCCCGCGCGATCAGCGCGTCCGCCGATGCGCCGAGGTCCTCGACCTCAACAGTCTCCAAGCGGCCCCGGCTGATCAGAAACTGAACGGTTTGCTCGCCCTTCTGCCAGCGTGCCACAGCCTTTCGCGCCTGCCTTCGCTCCAGAACTTCCTTGCTTGTGACGCTGCCGACGCCTGACCTTAGACCTGAAGTGGATGCCGAAAACCCGGGCCCACGAGGAGCCGGGTGGTCTATGGGGAGACCCTATTGCGAACCGGCTCACGCTGGGCGCCGATGCTCACGTCGGGCGCGCGATGAGTTCGCGGGCCGCCTACCGTCATACCTGGCATGACGTACGCACCGGTGAACGGCCTGCAGCTGTACTACGAGGTCCGCGGCAGTGGGCGGCCGCTGGTGCTGCTGCACGGTGGCCTGATGACCATCGACCTCAATTTCGGGCCGTTGCTCGAACCCCTTGCCGCGAGCAGGCAGGTGATCGCGGTGGAGTCGCAGGGCCACGGGCACACCGCCGACACCGGCCGCCCGATGACGATCGAGGCGCTGGCCGGTGATGTCGTCGCCCTGCTGGACCATCTGGGGATCGGCCAGGCCGACCTGTTCGGCTTCAGCCTCGGTGGTCTCGTCGCGTACGCGGTCGCGCTCGGCGCGCCTGCCCGGGTCGGCAGGCTGATCGTCGCATCGGCGGACGCGCACCGCCCGCCGGGCCGGGAGAGCACCCCACTGGGCGAGGGCCGCCTTCCAACTGCTGTGACTGGTGGGCGACACTGGGATTGAACCAGTGACCTCTACCGTGTCAATGTGCCGGCCTGCCTGCCTCGGTAGCGCTGCACGCTCTGTGACCTGGGGCGCGGATCGGCTTTTCGGTCACCTGACCGCGCACCGACGCGTTCGCCGCCGACGATCATGTCCAGGTCCCGGCGTTGCATCCTCTCCGCTCCTTCCGGCTTTGATGCTTAACGGAAGTCCCGGGGTGGCTCGCGCTCCGCCGCGCACCCCAGTACCCGCTCAGGGGTGATCGGGAGCACCGTCGGCCTGGCGCCCACCGCCTCGTGGATAGCGCTCGCCACCGCGGCCGCCGGTGGGCCGATGGGCGGCTCGCCAATGCCCCGGGCACCGAAGGGGCCAAGGCCCTCACCGGACTCCAGCACGATCGGCTCGATCTCCGGGAGGTCCGTGGCGGTGGGGATCAGGTACTGGTAGAAGCCGCCAGTGAGGTTCACCCCGTCGGCGACCATGATCTCTTCAAGCAACGCCATCCCCAGGCCCTGCGCGACCGCGCCGCTGATCTGCCCCGCCACGGAGCGGGGATTTATGGCCCGGCCGACGTCATGCGCGGCGACGTACTTGAGCAGTTCCACCTGCCCGGTGTCGAGATCCACTTCAAGGTCGCACAGGTGGGTGCCGAACGTGAAGTCCGGGAACACCCGGTCCGCCTGGAGATCCCTGACCACCGGCTTGCCCTTGGGGCCGAAGAATGTGCCGATCGCCTCGATGGGGACATTCCGCCGACGGCAGGTGACCAGGGCCTCCGGCAGGCTGACCGCCACACCCTGCCCGGTGATGCGGCCGGGCTCCATCCGCAGGCCCTCCGCCGGTTGACCGGTCTCCGCGGCCACCGTGCGCAGCACGGCATCCCGGAGCAGCACGCTCGCCTCGTAGGCCGCGTTCCCGGACATGAGGAGCTGCCGGGTGGCAGTGGTGGTGCCGGCCAGCGGGGTCAGGGCCGAGTCCCCGAAGTGGACCGTGATCCGGTCCATCTCGACTCCCAGCACCTCGGCGGCGATCTGGGCTAGCGACGAGGCCTGCCCGCCGCCGATGTCCGGCACCCCGCACCGCACGCTCAGGCTGCCGTCAAGCTGGAACCCGACCCAGGCGGCCGCCGAATCGTTCAGCCACACCAGCCTGCCGTAAGACTGGATGTTCGAGGCGATCCCGCGGCCGACTGCCTTGCGGGGCCCCGAAGGCACCGGCTTGCGGCCGGCCCGGTCCAGCACGGCGTCGATCGTCTCCGCCAGCAGCACCTCGGTCTGGATGGCCTGCCCCACGGGGAGCACATCCCCACGCGCCAGCGCGTTTCGCTTCCTGATCTCTCCCGGGTCGATCCCCAGCTGACGGGACAGCAGATCCATCTGCGACTCGTAGCCGAACACGACCTGCATGCCACCGAATCCCCGGAAGGCCGATGTCGGCGGGTTGTTCGTGTAGGCACACCGCGCCCGCAGCCTGACGTTGCCCACCCGGTAGGGACCGCACGCGTGCACCGACGAGTACAGCAGCACCAGGGCGGACAGGTACGCGTAGGCGCCCGCGTCCGCGGTGATGTCGATTTCCTGCCCGAGGATCGTCCCGTCCCGGCGTGCCGCGGTCCGGTAGCGGAGCCACATCCGGTGCCGCTTCGGGCGCGCCAGCAGGGACTCCTGCCGGGTCCACTGCATGTGCACCGGCCGCTGGGTGCGCCATACGGCCAACGCGAGGTAGGGCTCGACGGTCATGTCCTCCTTGCCGCCGAACCCCCCGCCAACATAGGGGGCGATCACCCGCACCCTGGCTTCCGGTATCCCCAGGATCCGCGCCACGTCCCGGTAGTGCTCCACCACCTGGGTGGCGACGCGGAGGTTGAGCACCTCTTCATCGTCCAGCCAGCCCACCCCAGCCTCGGGCTCCAGGTAGGCGTGGTCGACGGTCTGCGTCTGATAGCTGCCTTCCACCACCGCGTCCGCAGCGGCGAACGCGGCGCTGACATCGCCACGGTCGATCCGCCATTCCCCGAGCAGATTGCCCTGCTCGTGCACGGCTGCCGCGCCATCGGCGAGCGCCTCGGCGGGGTCGAAGACCCCCGGCAGGTCTTCGTAGTCGATCTCCACCAGGTCGCACGCCTCGGCGAGCGCGTCCTCGCTCTCCGCGACCACGAGGGCTACCGGCTCGCCATGGAAGCGGACGCGATCGGTGGCAAGCACCTCCATGCTGGCTTTCAGCGCCGCCACCTCAACGGTTTGGCCCGGGACGTCGACACGGACGATGTTGTGCGGCACGTCCTCGCCGAAGAGCACACAGATCACGCCGGGGATGGTGAGCGCGGCGGCGGCGTCGCGCCGGATGATCCTCGCCGAGGGCACCGGCGAGCGCACCAGACGGGCGTGGAGCATGCTGGCGAAAGCCAGATCACCGGCGTACTGGGTGCGGCCGGCTATCTTTTCCGCCTGGTCGTGCCGCGGCAACGGCTGATGCACGACCCGGAGCTCGGCTTCTTTGGAGGACCTGATTTCCGAACCTGCCGGGTAGCCGGGGCTCCCGCTGCGGCTCACCAGCCTGCTCCCTGCTGCCTCGCGCCTAGCTGACCGGTGCCGTGCCCGCCCGCGCCGTGCTGGCCCGCGCTGTGCTGGCCCGCGCCGAGCTGCGTGGCCTCGATCGCATCCACGATGGGCCCGTAGCCAGTACACCGGCAGAGGTTGCCGTGGAGCCCCTGACGGATCTCCGCCCGCGTCCGGGTGCGCCCGTCGGCGAGCATCGCGGCGGCGGCCATCAGCATGCCCGGCGTGCAGAACCCGCACTGCGCTGCGTGATGCTCGTGGAACGCCCGCTGGAGCGGATTCAGCGTCCCGTCCGGCTCGGCCAGCCCGGCCGCCGTGGTGACGGTCGCGCCATCCACCTGCGCGGCGAGCACCAGGCAGCTCGACACCTGCACCTCATCAACCAGCACGGTGCAGGATCCGCAGATGCCCTCGCCGCAACCGTATTTCGGGTCGGTAACACCGGCCACCTCACGCAGCCAGCGCAGCAGCGTCAGGTGAGCACCCGCGGTGCGGGTGATCTTGCGGCCGTTCACGGTGAGGGTGACCGTCAGGTTCTCACTCACGCCGCCTCCGCCGAACGTTTGCTGGCTTCTGCCAGCGCCCGGGCAACAAGGACGCCGCAGAGGTGGGTCCGGTACCCGGCACTTGCGGCGGCATCGGTGACCGGCCGGAGGCCCTGGATGGGGCCCAGCCGGTCACCGATCTCAGCCGGGGTGGCGCCCGTCAGGGAGGTTTCGACATCGGCCAGCCGGACCGGGCGGGCACTTACGCCGCCCACAGCGACCCGGCTCTCCACGATCAGGCCGTCGGCAACCCGGACCAAGGCTGCGCTCGCGGCGATCGCAAAGTCACCGTCGCGCCGGGAGAACTCCTGGAAGCTCCAGCCCCAGCCGGGCCCGAGCACCGGTGCCTGCACTGAGACAACGAGCTCGTCAGGCTCCAGCGCGGTGGTCAGGATCGACAGGTGGAAGTCCTCCGCCTTGACGGTGCGGGTAACCCGGCCGTTGGTTACTTCGTACGTCGCGCCGAGGGCCATCATCACCAGCGGAAGTTCCGCGGCCGGATCGCTGTGTGCCAGTGATCCGCCGAGCGTTCCGCGATTGCGGACGCGAGCATTCCCGATCTGCCGGGCAGCGGCGCCCAGCAGCGGCTGCGCCTCATCCGCCAGCGCGCTTGAGGCCAGCTTGGCGTGCGTGACCAGGGCGCCCACCGTCAAGTAACCGCCGAACGCGCTGAGGTCAGTACCAGCGCTGACGCGGGAGATGTCAATGACGACCTCAGGCTGCACCAGCCCCAGGTTGATCAAGGGCAGCAGGCTCTGCCCGCCCGCGATGACCTTCGCGGCCTCGCCATACTCGCGGAGCAACTCGCAGGCATCAGCGAGCCCCTCCGCCCGCTCGAACCTGAACGCTCTGGTGAACATCACGTCCCTCCGCCCGCGATGCTAAGCGCGGCCTCTCATGGGTCACAAGTGCTTCTCGCAGGGCGAGAATGGCCGGTCACGGCGCCAGGGGCGCTGCCGCGGTGGGACCGGTCGGCTGGCCTTCGGCGGGGGTCGCCAGCGGAGACCAGCCGGGGTCCAGGCCAAGTACCCGGACGGGATTCTCCTTCGCCATCTTCTCGAGGAACTCATAAGGCACGCCAAGGTCGAGCAGCGCGGCCAGCAGCATGCGCAGGCCCTCCGGGTGGGGTGGCCCGGCGAACTGGCCCAGGTCCGAGCCGAGCACGATGTTCTCCCCACGCAACGCGGTGATCCACCCCGCGAGCTCGGCGGGCTGCTGCTCCCAGAAGATCGGGGATACGCACGAGCAGGCGACATACTCCATGGTGGCGCCCTTGCTGATGAGTTCCCGCTGCACGTCCAGGTCCAGCTTGCACAGTGACCAGTTGGCGTGGGTCACGATGAAGCGGGTGACCCCCGCCGCAGTGGCGGCATCGAGCAGCGCCCGGATCTCGGCCAGCGACAGGTGCCCAGTGGCAAGGGCCACGTCATTGGCGGCCACGATCCCGCAGATGGTGCGGGCGTCCTTGGTGAGGGTGGCACCGTCCTCTTCGAACACCGTCACACCGTCGCCGGGGAGCTGCCTGCGGGGGCGCCCGAACTGCGGGTAATCGGGCATGTCGAAGAATTCGGCGTGGTACTTCGAATGGTTCGACGGCATCCACACCACCTTGGCCCCGTAGTGGATGGCGGCCTCTGCGACGTAGGGGTTCAGCCCGCCCACCGAGCGGTTCAGCACGACGGCGCCAAAGGACTGCACTTGGGGATGCATGCGGTTGACGTAATACGCGCGGCCGGTCGTGGACGCGTCATGGTCCTTGAGCACGAAACCGCGCATGCCAAAGGCCGTCGCGTACTCGGCCAGCGCCGCGTCGTCGATGTGCCGTTTGAACAAGGAGGGCGCGGTGTGCGCATGCATGTCGATCGCTCCGCGCAGAAGTTCAAGGTCCGGTCGGTCCACGTTCATCCCCTGCCCTTCTCGCAAGACGAAATCGCCTTTCGACACTCGGGAAACGCATGGTAGCATGACCCCGCCCAATACCGGCCCTTCAGGAGGTCAGCGCAGGTGCCCGAGCCGACGGTAGACATGGAGCTGAAACCGGCGTTCCAGGTCCTCGAGCGGACCTTCGGGATCCTGGAGGTTTTCACCGAGTCCCGGCCTGAGTGGAGCACCACGGAAATCGCCCGCGCACTGGGCCTGCCCGTGCCCACTGTGCACCGGATCCTCGCCGCACTGAAGCGCCTCGGGTACGTCAGCCAGCACGAGGAGACCCGCCGCTTCCGCCTGGGTCTGGCGGCACTCAGCCTGGGCGAGCGCGCGCGTGCCATCGCCGACCTGCGTCCCGTCGCGCTCGGGCCACTTCGCAGGCTCTCGGACGCCACGGGGGAGACTGCCCTGCTGACGGTGCTCACGCCGGAGCGGGACCGCAGTGTCTGCCTGGAGCGCGTGGAGACCCCGCAGCCGCTCCGGCTGTCTGTCCAGCCGGGGCGCCAGCTGCCCTTGCACGCCGGTGCCTCGCAGAAGGCGTTGCTGGCATTCATGCCAGATGAAGAGATCGAGCGGCAGATCTCGCAGCCCCTGGAGCGCTTCTGCCAGTCGACAATCACGGATCCGCGGGCGCTCCGGCGCGAGCTCAAGGCGATAAGGGCCCGCGGCTGGGCAAGCAGCTACGAGGAGACCAACGTGGGCGTCTGGGGCATTGCCGTCCCCGTCCTCTCGGACACCGACGTGGTCTGCGCGGTGGGCATCGCGGGCCCGAGCCCCCGCCTGTCCGTTGAGCGGGTGCGTGAGGACGTCGGGCTGGTCCACGACGCGGCCGCGGCCATCGGCCGCGCACTCGGGCTGATCGCTCCCGCGGTCTCCGCGTCCGACGTGCGCATCGGCCCGGTGGACCGTCCGGAGAGGAGCCCTGCATGACCCGCGCCCTGCCGCTGGAGGGAAAGGTGGCCATCGTCACCGGTGCCGCCAACGGCATCGGCGCTGTCGTGTCTGAGTTCCTGGCCGAGGATGGGGCACACGTCGCCCTCATCGGCCGCGACGAGGAGACGCTCCGGGCGAAGGCCGTCACCCTCGATGAGAAGTACCCAGGGCGCGACAGCCTCCCCGTCCGGTGCGACGTGACCGACGAGAGCCAGGTGCGGGCCATGACGGCGGCAGTCGCGGCGCGATTCGGGGGCATTGACATCCTCGTGAACACGGCCGGCGGAACCGGCCCTATCGAGACACCGGCGCGCGAGTACCCGGCCGATGATTTCCGCAGGATCCTCGACCTGAACGTGATGGGCACGTTCCTGCCCTGTAAGCACGTGATCCCCCACCTGATCGCCAGGGGCGGGGGGCGGATCGTCAACATCGCCGGGACCTCGGGGCTGCGCGGTTACCGGAATCGGAGCGGGTACTCCTCCTCCAAATGGGCCGTCCGGGGACTGACCCGGACGCTGGCGCTGGAACTGGGCCCGCACGACATCACCGTGAACGCCGTGTGCCCCAACGTCACCACCGGGGCCCGGATGGACCGCATCGTTGCGGAGAAGGCAAGCAAGGTGGGCAAGGCCCCAGAAGAGATATACGCCGACTTCGCAGGACAGACAGCGCTGGGACGTTTCGTCGAGGAATCCGACGTGGGCGAGGCGGTCAGGTTCCTGGTCTCCCCGGGGGCCAGGAACATCACGGGGCACGACATTCCCGTGGACGCCGGGTGGGACGTATAGCCGCAGAACCCGGCATCGCCTGGAACTCCTGGTGCGGCGGCGCCGGCCGAAGCCGGGGACCGACGGCTCGAGCTCGGGCCGGATGCCGCCGCACAGCCAGGGAACTGATGCATTCGCAGGGGTGCCGCCCCGGGCCGCCCCGCCATGCCAGAGAGGTGACCGATGCCCTATATAGAGGTGAAGGCCGTTGACCGGCGCTTTGAAGACCCCGCCGTGAGCGAGCGGCTCATCGCTGCCCTTACTGACGCAGCCTGCGAGGTCTTCGGCGAGGAAGCGCGGCCACAGATATGGGTGGTGGTGGAGGGAATCCCCGCCCAGCGGTGGGGTATCGGTGGCAGGCCATTGTCATGACAGCGCACCCCCGCTTGCTGTCGACGAGCCTGACCACGGGCGATGCCTCGAACCCACGAATCGTGGGCGGCCATGGCGTCTGGTTCGAGCTCGCCGACGGCCGGGAAGTGATCGACGCCAGCAACACCGCCGCCCCGTTGGGGCACTGTCACCGCGAGATGGCCGAGGCCGTCAGGCGGGCCGCTGGAGCTCCCGTCATCAACGAAGGATGGCAGTGGGCGGAACGCGAGCAGGCCGCTGACGATCTAGTGGACACCGCCTTCGCAGGCGAGGACTGGGTTGGCGCGGTGCGCTTCTTCATCAGCGCGAGCGAGGCCAACGACGCCGCACTCGCCCTGTGCCAGGGCCTCACCAGCCGGGCTCCGCTGGTGACCCGCGAACGCGCTTATCACGGTGGATCGGGGCTCGCCCGGGAACTAACCGTACAGCCGCAGTGGCACGGCGGGCTCTCCTCCGCCACGGGCGTGGCGGCACCGCCACGGCTGGCCACCGTGCACGAGCTTCCGGCACCCTGCGGTGCCCGGGTGACGGGGCAGCCCGACCCGACCGCCGGGACGGACTGGATTCCCGGTGCCAGGACCAAGCTCGCCAACAGCGCGGCTGTCATCCTCGACTACAGCCAGGGCGGGGTCTACCACTCACCCGCCTACCAGGATCAGGTGGCGGCGCTCGCCCGGGAGGCGGGGGCGTACTGGATCGCAGACGAAACCGTGACCGGATTTGGCCGGGTGGGGGGTTGGTTCCAGTTCCAGCACGGCCGGTCGCGGCCGGACATGGTGACGCTTGGCAAGTGCATGAGCGCGGGTGGTGCCGCGGCGGGCGCGGTGGTCCTCTCCAAGGATCTGCTCGATCGTCTCAGCGGGACAAGCTGGCAGAGCTACTCGACCTACCGTTCCCATCCAGTCGCCATGGCGGCAATCCGGGCTCACCTGCGTATTTCCAGCCATGGCGGGATCTATGAGCGCGCGCGGGAGCTGGACAGCTACATGCTCAGGAGGCTGACCGAGGTCGCCTCGCAGCATCCCGGCGTGGTCCGGGTCGACGGCCGCGGGCTGCACTGGACCGTGGAGCTGCATGGCCCGGACTGGCGGGAATGGCGTGGTCAGGAGCCCGACCCGCTGGCCAGCCGTGTGGCCGCCCGGGCGCTGGAGGCGGGTGTGCTTATCGCCACCAGCGGCGAGCAGACCTCGCTGTTCCTGGCGCCCCCGCTGGTGGTATCGGAGCGCGAACTGGGCATGATCTTCGACGCGCTCCATCACGGCCTCGAACTTGCTGACAAGGAAGCCGCCCGCGGCGCTGGCTGAACCCCTGTCCGCGCGTTCCCGGTTCTCACGTAGCGAGAGCCGCTTGTGCCGGATGAGATCCGGCACTAATCTCGCGCCGTGACGAGCATGATCTCAGGGGTGACCGGCACCGCACGGGACGCCCGCTACGACATCCTGTTCGAGCCGGTGCAGCTGGGGCCGGTCGTGGCCAGGAACCGCTTCTTCCAGGTGCCGCACTGCAACGGCATGGGCTACCGCGACCCCAGCGCGCAGGCCGCGATGCGCCGGGTCAAGGCCGAAGGCGGCTGGGCTGTGGTCTGCACCGAGCAGGTTGAGATCCACCCGAGCTCAGACATCACCCCATACATCGAGTTGCGCCTGTGGGATGACGGCGACATGCCGGCACTGGCCCGGATCGCTGACGCCATCCATGACGGCGGCGCCCTGGCCGGAATTGAGCTGGCGCACAACGGGATGAACGCGCCGAACCTGTCCAGCCGTGAGCCGCCGCTCGGCCCGGCCCATCTGCCTGTTGTGACCTGGTCAAACGACCCGGTTCAGGCCCGGATGATGTCCAAATCAGACATCGCCGACCTGAGGCGGTGGCATCGCATGGCCACCCGGCGGGCGCTGGCAGCCGGTTACGACCTGGTTTACGTATACAGCGGCCACACGCTGAGCATCCTGCATCACTTCTTGTCTCGCCGGTTCAACCAGCGCACCGATGGCTACGGCGGCTCGGTGGCGAACCGCGCCCGGCTGCTCGGCGAGATACTGGCGGACACCCGCGAGGAGTGCGCGGGCCGTGCCGCGGTGGCGTGCCGGCTGACCGTGGCCGACGCGGACGGCACCGGCATAACCCGCGCTGAGGCGGAGGAGGTCATCACCCTGCTGGATCACCTCCCCGACCTGTGGGACTTCGTGCTCGGCACCTGGGAGCTCGACTCCGCGACGTCGCGGTTCGCGGCCGAGGCCGACCGGGACCCGCTGATGGCCGGCCTGAAGCAGCTGTCCGCCAAGCCGGTGGTCGGCGTGGGCCGCTTCACATCACCGGACACCATGGTGCGCCAGGTGCGCAGCGGCATCCTGGACATGATCGGCGCGGCGCGGCCATCGATAGCCGACCCGTTCCTGCCAGCGAAGATCGCGGCCGGCCGGCTGGAGGACATCCGCGAGTGCATCGGCTGCAACATCTGCGTCTCGGGCGACCTGACGATGTCGCCGATCCGCTGCACGCAGAACCCTTCCATGGGCGAGGAGTGGCGCCGCGGCTGGCACCCGGAGCGGATCCGGCCGCGGGAGTCCGATGCCAGCATCCTCGTGGTGGGCGCCGGGCCCACCGGCCTGGAGGCCGCTCGCGCGCTCGGCCAGCGCGGCTACCGCGTTGTGCTCGCCGAGGCCACGCGCGAACTGGGCGGACGGGTGAGCCGCGAGGCATGCCTTCCCGGGCTGGCTGCCTGGCGGCGCGTCGTCGACTACCGGCTGGGCCAGCTGCGTCACCACCCCAACGTCGAGGTGTACCGGGAGAGCGAGATCACCCCCGAGGACGCCCTGGGCTACGGGTTCAGCGACGTCCTGGTAGCCACCGGCGCTCGCTGGCGCGCCGACGGTGTCGGGCGCTGGCATGCCAGCGCGATACCGGCCGATGCGGACGCCGTTGTGCTAACCCCAGACGACCTGCTCTCCGGCAGTCACGAGCTGTCCCGGCCTGGGACGGCACCCCGGCATGTCCTGGTCTTCGACGACGATCACTTCTACCTCGGTGGCGTCCTGGCGGAACTGCTCGCCAAGCTCGGGCATGACGTCCGCCTGGTGACGCCCGCGCCGCTGGTTTCCTCGTGGACCGCCCACACCCTGGAGATCGGCGACATCCAGCGCCGGGTCCGCGCGGCGGGGATCACGGTCGATCCCAGCCGGACCCTGGCCGGAATCGGCGCCCGGGAGGCCCGGACGGCGTGCGTGTTCACAGGGGCGGAGAGCCCGGTAGCCGCAGACGCGGTGGTCCTCGTCACCGCCCGGCTGCCCCGCGACGAGCTGTTCCTGGACCTCGAGCGGCGCAGCGGCGACTGGGCCGCCCACGGCGTGCGGTCGGTGCTGTGTGCCGGAGACGCATGGGCCCCGACCACGATCGCCGGTGCGGTGTGGTCCGGCCGCCGTTATGCGGAGGACTTCGACACGCCAGGACCGCCCTCACGGGAGCGGAGCTACCGGCGCGAGTACACGGCACTGGCGCCGCCCGGGTAGCGCTGCTGCCCCGGGTGGCGCACAGATCCAGCGAGCCAGGCCCCCGACCTGCTCGCCAACCGGCCACGACATCCATCGATGCCGGCTTGGACGTATGACCCCGGCGTAGCCCCGGCATCCTGACGCTGGGTCCGGGGATTGGGGCGCGCGTGTCCGGGCACCGAAGCCGCCCAGTGCCAGGCATTTCACTCAGCGACATGATCTTGCGTTAGATGAACGGCCAAACTAGCATGCCATCGCGCAGCACGATCGCCGGCGCGGCTGGATCGGTCCCTTGCAGTGCCCCGATGAAAGGGGACAAACGTGACCGTCTATCAGGCTCCAGAATCCCAAGAGCACAGCCACGCCTGGCTCGTGGCGAGGGAGAAGGCCAAGCTGCGGAAGTCGTTCTTCCGGGGCGACCTGGTCTTGTTCACGGCATGCGCGATCGTCGCGCTGGAAACGCTGGCATTCACCGCATCCGCGGGAGCGGAAGCGTTCACCTGGCTGGTGGTGACCTTCCTGCTCTTCTTCATCCCCTACGGGCTCGTCATGGCAGAACTCGGGGCAACATTCCCGGTCGAGGGCGGACCGTATGAGTGGGCGCGGATGTCGTTCGGCAGGCTCGCCGGGTCCGTGACGGCGGTGCTGTACTGGATCTCGAACCCGATCTGGATGGGCGGATCCCTCACCGCGGTCGCCATCGCCGCGACTGACTCGCTCATCCTGCACCGGCAGATGGGCAAGACCGCCGAAATCATCTTCGGGCTCGCGTTCGTCTGGGCCGTGGTCGGAACAGCGATCATCGCCGTGAAGTACGGAAAATGGGTGACCAACATCGGCATGGTGGTGAAGGTCGTGCTGACGGTGGCCTTCCTCGGGCTCACGATCGCCTTCCTCGCGTCGAGGGGACGACCGGCCGGGACGGCCGGCGCGGCGGACCTGCGCCCGACGATCTCGGGCTTCTTGTTCCTGGTCGGGGTGCTGATGTTCAACTGGCTCGGATTCGAGCTGTCGACCGGCGCCTCCGAGGAGATGGTGGACCCGCAGAAAGACATCCCCAAGATGATCGCCCGCTCCGGCGCGATGTCCGCCGTTATCTACGGTGTCTTCCTGGTCTGCATCCTGCTGGTGATCCCCAAGGCCGGCCTCAGCAGCGTGGCAGGGTTCAGTGACGCCTACAGCCATGTGGCCACGGTCCTTGGCAGCGCGGGCCCCTGGGTCGGAAAGATCATCGCCGTGCTCGTCGTCGCCGCGCTCCTCGTTTCTGGCACGGCATGGATCATGGGGGCTGACAGGGTCCAGGCCGTCGCCGCGCTTGACGGCGCCGCGCCAGCGTGGATGGGGAAGTTCACCAGCTTCGGCACGCCGATCGCGGTCAACATCCTGTCGGGCCTGGTCGGCTCCACGATGGTGATCATGGTGTTCACGTTCACCAGCGGGAGTCTCGCGAGTTTCTTCGCGGTGATGCTTCCGCTTGCAATCTCGACGTTCGCCCTCAGCTACCTCTTCATCATCCCGGCGCTGCTGATCCTGCGGAGAAGATACCCCGACGTTCCCCGGCCGTATCGTGTGCCCGGCGGGGCGGCGGGTGCCTGGATCTCAGTCGTGCTTATCGAGGCTTTCACGATCATCACCGGCATCACGCTGCTCTGGCCGGGGCTCATTGACGCGATGCTCGGCCAGCATTATTCGATCCAGTCAAGCTTCGGGGTCTCGCGCACCTTCTTCGAGGCAGTGACCCTGGGCACCTTCGGCGTGGTGGTGGTCCTCAGCGTTGTCTTCTGGGCCATCGGGAGCGTGGATCGCCGAAAGGGGCTAACGGGCGAGCCTGACCTGGTCCTTGGGGCTGCGTCGGCGGCGGCCGTCTCGGCGATCGGGCCCGAGCCGCGCCCAGGCACAGACCCGGGCGATTAAGCGGGCGACCTGTTGGAGGGCATTGCCGGGCCGAAGCCGGAGCGCCACTGAAGGGGTGGACGGTCAAGGATTGACTCGGGCGAGGAGGAAGAAGATGCCCTGGGTGAAAACCGATCCTGAGATGCAGGGTCTCGACCATATCCTGGAAGCTCACGCCCTGAACGCCGATTCCGTTCGCGCACACATACTCCTTTATCGTACAGTCATGTTTGGGAAGTCTGGGCTCTCTCGGCCGGAAAGGGAGGCGCTTGCGGTCTGTGTCTCGGCAGTGAACGATTGCCATTATTGAGTTGTGCATCATAGCGCGTCGCTCGCGCGAGTCAGTCGTGAGCCCGGGCTAGCGGAGACGGTCGTCTCCGGTCGATTCGAAGAACTGACAAAACGACTGGCGGCACTCATGCGTTACGCCGTGAAGCTTTCGCTGGAGCCGTGGCACGTTACTGAATTGGACATTCAGAGGCTTCGTGAGGCTGGGCTATCGGATAGAGACATCGTGGACGCCAATCAAGTCATCTCATATTTCGCGTACGCGAACCGGGTCACTGATGGACTCGGCGTGGAGCTAGAAGAGACTTGGCCACCGGATGTTCGCCGCAGACTCAGCTACGGGCTGAGGGACCGCCTCAGAGCGAGGGAAGAGTAGATTGCTCACAGTCTTGGGGTACGCGAACGGGGTTGGCGTAGGAACGGTCAGCCGTGAGGACTCTGAAACCGAAATCCGAGCAGCCGCCAGTGAAGCGGGTGTGGAGGTCATGGCAATCTTGTGGGATGAGGCTCGCTCGGACTCCCTGGAAGACCGTCCCAACCTTTCCCGCATCATAAAACAGATGAGTGCCGACATGGTCCTTATAGTTCCAAGCATCAGCGCTCTCGCTGAAGATGTCTTGGCCCAAGAATTGCGGCTGAGAGATATCCGCGCTGCTGGAGGAAGAATTCTCAGCGCCTCCCTGGACGAGAGGGAATATCTGAGCGACGACGCTGCTTCCTTGGCCAAGTCATCGGAAAGCTCAGTGGACAGCGGTCCTTCGGGGCCCCGCCCGGGCACGGACCTGAGCGATTGAGATTGCCTGCTGGATGGTGGGTGGGCCGCCCCGATCCTCTCGCAAGCCCGCCGCCCGCCTTCGAGGTGGAGGCAGCGCGGCAAGCCTTGCGTGACACCTTCGGCCTGGAAGCGTCCCTGACCCGCCTCGCGGGCGAACGCGACCAGAACTTCCGGGCCAACACGGCGGACGGGCGGCGGTTCCTGTTCAAGATCTCCAATCCGGCAGATGACCGGCTCGTCATGGAGATGCAGACCGCTGCTCTGCGACATATCGGGCAGGTGGATCCGGATCTGCCCGTGATGCGAGCCCTGCCCAGCGCGGCGGGGCAGTTCGGGGTGGAGGTTGCGGGCCCTGATGGCCGGGCCTACACTGTGCGGCTCTTCACATTCCTCCCCGGGCGGGTCACGGCGACAACGCTGCTCACCGCCGAGGCGATCTGCTCCTTCGGGCAGGTTACGGCGCGGCTGGGGCGGGCGCTGCGGGGCTTTTTTCACCCTGCGGCCGACTACGAGATTCTCTGGGACATCACGCACGCGCTCAAGCTGCGCCCCCTGCTTGCCCATGTCGTGAACCGCGAGCGCAGAGCTCAGATCGAGCGGGTGCTGGGCCGGTTCGAGGCCCGGGCCGCGCCGGCGTTGCCGGGCCTGCGCGCCCAGGTGATCCACGGCGACATGAACCTTGACAACGTGCTGTTCGACGAGGATCTCCGCATCAGCGGGATTGTGGATTTTGGGGACATGACCCATGCCCCGCTGGTCTGTGACCTGGCCGTCGCCGTCGCGGATGTGCTCTACGGCCGCGATGACGCCATCGAGGCGGCCGAAACCATGATCGGCGGCTATGTCTCGGTCACGCCTCTTGAGGACGAGGAGGCTGAGCTCCTCGCGGACCTGGTGGCGGCCAGGCTTGCTGCGGAGGTCGTGATCACGGCGTGGCGGGTTGGCCGCTACCCGGACAATGCCGCATACAGTGCGAGCGAGCCAGCAGCCCGGGCGTTCCTCGACCGCATCGAGGAGGCCGGCATTGACGCGGTCGCGCGGCGTTTCCGCGAGGCCTGCCGCGGTCTTCCCTACCGGCGGGCCGCCACCGATGCTCTCCTAGCGCGCCGGTCGCGGGTGCTGCCGCGTTCACCGTTGTTCTATGAGCACCCGGTGCACCTGGTCCGGGGCGAGGGGGTCTGGCTCTACGACGCTGACGGGCATCGCTACCTCGATTGCTACAACAACGTCCCTGTGGTCGGTCACAGCCACCCGCGGGTCGTGCGGGCCGTGGCGGAACAGCAGCGGCTTCTGGCTACTCACAGCCGCTATCTGCACGAGGCGATCATCGAACTCGCCGAACGGCTCACAGCCACGCTGCCGCCCGGCCCCGACGCGGTCCTGGTGGTGAACTCCGGAAGCGAGGCCAACGACCTTGCCTGGCGGATCGCTCGCGCCGCCACCGGGCAGGCTGGCGCGGTCGTGACCGCCTACGCCTACCACGGCCTGACGGAAGCCACCCATGCCTTGTCCCCCGAGGAGTGGGCCCGAGGGGAGCGCCCAGCCCATGTCGCCCTGATTCCCGCGCCCGATGGGTACCGGGGTGCCTACCGGCGAGAGCAGGGCGGGTGGGCCGAGCGGTACGCCGCCCACATCGACGACGCAGCGCGGGCGCTTGGCGACCGCGGCCTGGCCGCGGTGTACGTGGATCCGGCCTTCACCGCCGACGGCATCTTCACGCCTCCCCCTGCCTACCTGCGGGACGTGGCCAGACGGGTCCAGACGCTGGGCGGCCTCCTGGTAGCCGACGAAGTACAAGCCGGTCACGGCCGGTCCGGGACACACCTATGGAGCTTCCAGCCGGCAGGGATCGAGCCTGACATGGTGGCGATGGGAAAACCGATGGGTAATGGATTCCCGGTTGCCGCTCTGGCGGTCCGGTCCCCGTTGCTCGGGGCGGTTCCCGAGGAGACCGAACTGTTCAGCACCTTCGGCGGCAACCCGGTGGCCTGCGCGGCCGCGCTCGCCGTCCTCGATGTCATCGAAGACGAAGGCCTGGTGAGAAATGCCGCAGATGTGGGCTCCTACCTGGGGCAGGGGCTAGCGGAACTCGCGCGTTGCCATGCTGTCGTCGGGGATGTCCGGGGCGAAGGCCTGCTGCTCGGCGTCGAACTCGTCGACGACCAGGTGACCCGCGTTCCGGCTGCCGACCACGCCCGCAGGGTTACTGAAGCAATGCGGGAACGCGGGATACTGCTCGGCACGACCGGCCCGGCCGGAAACGTCGTCAAGATCCGGCCACCCCTCACCTTCCAGCGTAAACACGCCGACCTCCTCCTCCAAACCTTCGAGGACGTCTTCGCCTCGTCGCGCCCTTAAATCCCCGCTGGTCATCGGGTTCCCCAGGTGTAGGTCTGCTTGCGGAGCTTCAGGTAGACAAAGGTCTCGGTACTGGTGATGCCCGGCACTGCGCGCACCTGGCTGAGGATCTCCAGCAGATGATCGTCGTCCTCGCAGACAACCTCCACCAGGAGGTCGAATGATCCCGAGGTGATCACCACGTAGTCGATCTCATCCATGTCGGCGAGCTGGCCGGCTACCTGTTCGAGGTCGCCCTCGCACTTGATGCCGATCATGGTCTGCCGGTGGAAGCCCAGTGTCATCGGGTCGGTGACGGCGACGATCTGCATGACCCCGCTGTCGATGAGCCGTTGCACGCGCTGTCTGACTCCGGCCTCGGACAGGCCGACCGCCTTGCTGATCGCCGCGTAGGACCGCCGCCCGTCCTGCTGCAGTTCCTCGATGATCAGCTTGGACACTTCATCGAGGGCCGCCCCGGCAGGCCGGGTGCGGCTGGCCCGGCCCCGGCGGCTGGCATTAGCCCCTGCTGTTACAGGCATGACGGCAGTTCCCGGCGTGTGAGCCATGCGGTCGCCTCCTTCGCCAGGCAATCGTGTCATGTCCTGGGCCGTTGTCAACTGATTCAGTCGAAATACGCGCTCTAGGCAACGGAATCACTTGTGATCGACTCCGATGATCCCTCGTGTCAGAACCAGTCGGCGGCCTGCAGTGCCTCACCGACAGGCAGGCACGCGCCCCAGTCCTCCGCGTGGGCCGAAGATCACGGCCGCGATGCGCGGATGAGAGCCCACCTGGGCGGATAGCCGCCTGCAGGTCGCAGCGTAACGTAACGATGGTTGGCATCGTTTGACTGAATTAGTCGTTTTGATCCGTGGTCCGCTACTGATTCGGTTGATTTCATACGCTATGTCTGTCAGGATCAGGAGACCTGGGGTATGTCCCGCTTAACACGTGCGGGACGCCCGGTACGAGGAGAGACACGCCACTGCTGATGACCGAGAGTCACGTGCCCGCCTTGGCGGGAACCGAGCCGGGCCAGGACCATGCGGAACCGGCCAGCCTCCCAGAGAGTCGGGCTCAGGTCTTGGTCGGTGCGGACGCGGCCCAGGATGCAACGCTGCCCGCGATTGAGCTGGCCGGCGTTGTCAAAGAGTTTCAGACCCGCCGGGAAGTGATCACTGCGGTGCGCTGGCTTGACTTCGCGATCCGTGAGGGCGAGTTCTTCTCCTTGCTTGGCCCGTCGGGGTGCGGCAAGACCACCACGATGCGGATGGTCGCTGGGTTCGAGGAGCCGACCCAGGGCGCGATCCGGCTGCACGGCTCGGATGTCACCGGGGTCCCGCCGAACAGGCGCGACGTCAACATGGTGTTCCAGTCTTACGCCCTGTTCCCGCACATGAACGTGTTCGAGAACGTGGCCTTCGGGCTGCGGCGCAAGAGGGTCACCAAGGACGAGATCACCCGCCGGGTGAACGAGATGCTGGAGATCGTGGACCTGGCCGGCCATGGCCAGCGCCGCCCCCGGGAGCTGTCGGGCGGTCAGCAGCAGCGGGTCGCGCTCGCCCGTGCCCTCGTTAACAGGCCCCGGGCGCTGTTGCTCGATGAACCGCTCGGCGCCTTGGACCTCAAGCTCCGGCAGGCCATGCAGGTGGAGCTGAAGCGGATCCAGCGGGAGGTCGGCATCACCTTCGTCTACGTCACGCACGACCAGGGCGAGGCGCTCACCATGTCGGACCGGATCGCGGTCATGAATGACGGCGCCGTCGAGCACCTGGGCACCCCACGTGAGATCTATGAGCACCCCAGGACGCGGTTTGTGGCAGGGTTCATCGGCACCTCCAATCTGCTGACGGGCACAGTGACCCGGGTGGACGCGGGCCAGGCCATCATCGAGGTGGGCCCGGAGGAGCGGATCATCGTTCCGGTCCCGGGCCAGGGCACTACCCCGGGTGCGCCGGTGGAGCTCACGGTCCGCCCGGAGAAGATCGAGCTTGCCACCACCCGGCCCGCGGACCGTGGCTGCGTGCTGCGGGGCACCGTCACCGAGGTCGTGTACCTCGGCACCTCCACCAACTTCTCGGTCACCACCACGACCGGTGCCGACATCGTCGTCTTCCAGCAAAACTCGGCCGCCGCCAGTGACGCGGCCGCTCGGGGGGACAGCGTCTGGCTGTCGTGGCAGCCAGAGCACTCGTATCCAATTGGCTAGGCGCTGCGCGCGCAGGAGTGCGTCGCAGTGACCCAGGCAGCCGCCCTGGGAGGGAGCAATGAAAGATCAGGACAGCCCACAGCCAGAGGAGCGCGACTCCCACACCGACCCGGCCATCTGGCGGGGCTTGACTCAGCAGCGGTTGTCACGCCGCCAGTTGCTAGCGTCGGCAGGCACCGGCGCCGGCGTTCTCGGCCTGTCGGCGTTCCTTGCCGCCTGCGGCGTGAAAGGCAACGCGCCGGCCGTTAGCGGCTCCAGCCCGGCCGGTGGCGTCGGGACCGCGGCATGGTGGGCCAAGCAGAAACTGCATCACACGGTCAACTTCGCGAACTGGCCTTACTACATCGACGTCCTCAAGGGCAAGCACCCGACGCTGGAGCACTTCACCCAGCAGACGGGTATTCAGGTCAACTACACCGAACCGATCAACGACAACGTCGCGTTCTACGCCAAGATCCGGCCGTCGCTCGCGGCCGGGCAGTACACCGGCTTCGACGTCATCGTGATGACCAACAACACCCCGAACGCGCTCGGCTACCTGATGCAAAACCGCTGGCTGACGCCGCTCGACCAGAGCATGATGACGAACTTCTACAAGTACGCGAGCCCGCTGGTGAAGAACCCGTCCTGGGACCCGGGCAACAAGCACACCATGGCCTGGCAATCCGGGTGGACGGCGATCGGCTACAACTCCTCGGTCATCAAGAACCCGGGGACCACCGTGGACGTCCTGTTTAACAAGAAGTACGCGGGCAGGGTCGGCATGATGTCGGACCTGCAGGAACTCGGCAGCGTCGGGCTCCTCGCCATCGGGGTCGAGCCCGCCACCTCCACCGAGTCCGACTGGGCGAAGGCCGCCAAGAAACTGCAACTGCAAAAGAGCGACGGTATCGTCCGCGCCTACTACGACCAGAGCTACATCAACCACCTCAAGAACGGGGACACGGTGGTCACCCAGGCGTGGTCTGGTGACATCTTCCAGGCGGACTTGAACAGCAAGTACCGCGACCTGAAGCTGCTGATCCCGAACGAGGGCGCCATGTTCTGGACCGACAACATGTGCATCCCGCTGTACGCGCAGAACCCCAAGGACGCCATGGCCGTGATGGACTACTTCTACCAGCCCCAGGTCCAGGCCGTGGTGGAGTACTACAACGACTATGTCTGCCCGGTGCCAGCGGCCAAGCAGGTCCTGCTCCACCCGACCGGGTGGGCCCAGCAGGCACTCACCGCGATGAAGCCCGAGATCGGCTTGCCGACGTCGAAGACTGCGTATGCCCCGACGGTGTTCCCGACCCCGCAGGCCATCCAGCACTCCCGCAGCTACTACTCGTTCAAGAGCCCGGAAGAGCTGACCGCGTGGAACAACCTGTTCTTGCCGATAGTCCAGGGCTCGTAACAGGCCGCCGCCCGCGGGCCAGGCTGGGGAAGGTGCTCGCACCGTACCTCCTCAGCCTGCCCGCCGGGGTCTGGCTGCTGGCGCTGTTCCTGGTGCCACTGGTCGTGATGCTCTCGCTGTCGTTGCAGAGTTGCAACCCCGCCACTGGCGCATGCGTGCTGACCTGGCACTGGGCCGAGTTCGGGCAGCAGCTCAGCCTGTACCACACACAGTTCCTCACCAGCTTCTACTTTGCCGGCGCGGCGACGCTCATCGACCTGGTCGTGTCGTTCCCGATCGCCTACTGGATCGCCTTCTACGGCGGAAGCAAGAAGAACTTCTTCCTGCTCATGCTGCTAGTGCCGTTCTTCGTCTCGTTCGTGATCCGCACTGTGGTGTGGGAGTTCATCCTGTCGGACCAAGGGGTCGTCCTTGGCGCCCTCAAGCACGCCCACCTGCTCCCGCAGAGCTTCCATGTGCTCGGCACGGGGTACGCAGTGGTGGCGGGCCTGGCCTATAACTACCTGCCGTTCACCGCGCTGCCGCTCTATGTCGCCATCGAGCGGATCGACAGGCGGGTGCTGGACGCCGCCTATGACCTCTATGCCACCAAACGTGCGGCGTTCACCCGCGTGATCCTGCCTCTTACTATCCCCGGCTTGTTCGCGGCGTTCCTGCTCACGTTCATCCCGGCTCTGGGTGATTACGTGAACCAGGTGATCCTCGGCGGGACGAACAACACCATGATCGGGACCGTCATCCAGAACTCGTTCTTGGTCACCCTCGATTACCCCGGCGGATCCGCCTTGTCCGCGGTGCTCCTGGCGATCGCCCTGATCGGGATTTTCGCTTACGCCCGGCTGCTCGGCACACGGACGATCGAGGAGTACCTGTGAGCGCCGTCGCCACCGCAGCCCCCGAGCGCCCGGCGCAGGCGGCCGGGCCGACGCCCCGGCCGCGGCGGCGCTGGACCAGGTTCCTGCTGCCGGCCTACTCGTGGCTGATCATCGCCTACCTGGTCTTCCCGATCGCGGTGATGGCCCTCTACAGCTTCAACAAGGTCACCACCGGTCTGCCGCAGGTGAGCTTTTCCTGGAACGGGTTCACCACACAGTGGTACCAGGAGTGGAGCGGCGTCCCGGGGCTCACCTCGTCGTTCTGGCTGTCCATCCGGCTGGCCATTGCTGCCACCCTGCTGGCGACAGTCATAGGCACACTGCTCGCACTGGCGCTGGTGCGCTACCGCCCGCCGCGGTTCCGGGGCAGGGTCTTCGTGGAGCAGGTGATGTTCCTGAACATCGCCGCACCGGAGATCGTGCTCGGTGCCTCGCTGCTTGGCCTGTTCATCACCATCACCCTCGCCCGTGGCTTCGTCACGCTGCTGCTGGCGCACGTGGCGTTCAGCATCGCCTACGTGGCGGTAACGGTCCGGGCGAGGCTGGCAGGATTTGACCGGGCGCTGGAGGAGGCCGCCGCGGATCTGGGCGCGAACTCCTGGACCACCTTCCGCAAGATCACGCTGCCGCTGATCATGCCGGGCATCCTGGCGGGCGCCCTGATGGCCTTCGCCCTGTCCATCGACGACTTCGTGACCTCCAACTTCGTCAGCGGAGCCGCCGTCCCGTTCCCGGTCTGGGTGTACGGGGCCACCCGCATCGGCATCCCGCCGCAGGTCTTCGTGTTCGGCAGCGTCATCTTCGGGGTTGGCATCCTGTGCGCCTTCGCCAGCATCGTGCTCAGCAGGCGGAAGGCCTGAACCAGCGCCCGCGATCTGCTCGGGTGTCGGCACACTCCTCACGTGGCGGGGCAGCGCCGGACGCGGCCAGCCGGAGAAGGCCGGTTTAGCTTTAACCGCGGGATTGCCGATCAGTTCGGCTGCGCGCTGGCACGCGTCCCCGCGCGCTAGTAAGCCGAAGGTGGCGGCGTACGGAGTTGCCCGGCCTGCAGCCCAGGGGCCGCTGATCTTCGGTTACGCACTGTGTTGCGAGCATGGGTCTGGCGGAGTTGGATTGGACGCAGAGCACGGGGGGCAGGCGAGAGAGATCATCGATGGCGGCGGGCAGCCGGCGAGTCATCGCCGGGGTGAGCGGCTCGTTGCGGAGCCTAGGAGCCCTGCAGGCTGCCGTGGCGGAAGCCCGCTCAGCCGAAGTGCCGCTAGTAGCGGTGCTCGCCTGGGCTCCCGCTGGCGGGGAGATCGCGTACCTGCGGGCCCCCTGCCCCCCGCTGCTAAAGCTGTGGGAGCAGGCCGCTCACGAGCGCATGCGCGATGCCTTTGACGAAGCGTTCGGCGGCATGCCCGGCGGCGTGGCAGTCCGCCGCGTGGTCGTACGCGCTCCGCCGGGCCCGGCGCTTGTCGAGCAGGCCGACCAGCCGGATGACCTGCTGGTGGTGGGTTACGGGGCCGGAGCCGTCTGGGCTGCGCGATCCACGCCTCGGTGACCCGCTACTGCATGGCTCACGCGCGCTGCCCGGTATTGGCCGTGCCGCCGCCCGAGCTGATCAGGGAGCTACAGCCCAGGCGTCATCGCTGGCGGCCGGAGGACTTCACCATCCCCCTGACCGGATAACCACACGGGCCACCGGAACAGGTGCTGATCGCTGATCCGGTCGACTGTTGGCCACCGGTGTGGGCAATGCGGGCCGGCCACCAGCAGGCGTTCGTGGTCACCGACGCGAACGGCACCTGGGGTGCGGCGAAGGGAGGTGCCCGGCACGGCCAGCCTCAACGCGGGCGGGGTCGCCGGGGTCAACGCGGTGTCGTGCGCCACCGCCGGGAACTGCAGCGCCGGCGGGTTCTACCACGACATTGGTTACGCCGCTCAGGCGTTCGTGGTCACCCAGACGAACGGCACCTGGGGCACGGCGGAGGAGGTCCCCGGCACGGCCAGCCTCAACGCGGGCGGGCAAGCCGCGACGATCAACTCGGCGTCGTGCGCCGCGGCGAACCGGTGCAGCGCGGGGGCCCGGTACCTCGACGGCGCAAGCCACTTCCAGGCGTCCGTCGTGACAGAAAGCTAGCGGCCGGCCCAGCCACTCCCGGCAGCGGCCTCTTGCGCCGGACAGGTCGTCTGGTCTGTTGTGCGAGCCCCGCTTCGGCAATCTTCGTGTTTCCGCTAGTGGTTCATGCGAGCACCGGAATGCACCGCAAAAGCGAACCCATGGACACCCAGAATCAGCCGATATGTGCGCCACGGCCGTTTGTGCGCTCAGCAAAGCGAGGCGCACAGAGTCGGCGATCTGTTTCCTATGCGGAAGATGGGAAAGCCCTTGCGGCGATCGCCGGCGAGTCCGAGAGGGCATGAGCGAGTATTCGCTTCGCGCATAGATATGTGTGCCGATGAAGAACTTACTTCGGTGACGCCGGGCGTTGTCGCGGTCGCAAGTGTTGACCAGCACGTGGGTGAGGGCGGTGTCCTCGGTCAGGGCGCGCATCCTGGGTGCCCATTCGGTCGGTTCGGCGTCGGTGTACCGGTAGCCGAACCGCTCTGTGATGTCGCGGCTGTCCCACTTGCCGGAGTGCCCGTGCATGCGGCCCGGCAGAGGCCGCTGAGAGGGCATTGAGAGAGAGATAGCCCGCTGCGCGGCCGGCACTGTGATGGGCCGGAGTTCGGCGGCGGAGATCTGCTTGGTGGGCCCGTTCGGCGGGCCGGGCCGATGAGGCTGCGGCTCAGGGTGCCCGGCGCAATATGCTTTCGAAGACCGTACCGACCCTGGCTTCGCTGGACATCAAGGGGCATCGCATG
>Ga0207646_10001031_pt1 | contig 35603 bp, 39 predicted proteins | sample KBSK5502metaG_FD_184343 | JGI IMG/M metagenome (GOLD analysis project Ga0207646, IMG submission 184343) | Corn, switchgrass and miscanthus rhizosphere microbial communities from Kellogg Biological Station, Michigan, USA - KBS K5-50-2 metaG... | ecosystem: Host-associated > Plants > Roots >... | reverse complement strand
CCAGCGCGACGCCGCGCAGTACCGCCGAGGTCGGGAGGCCGCTCGGCGCCGCCCGAGCCCTGTGCGCACCGCGATCGAACTGCGGCTCAGCGCCTGCCGCGAGGAGCTCGAGCGCCTGGCGCAGCTGAGTGAGCGGCCGCTGCACGAGGGTGACTGGATCGTGGCCGACGTCGATGGAGTTGCGGTGGCGGCCGTCTCGGTCGATGACGGAGCAACCGTGTACGACCCGTTCCGGCCGACGGCGCAGGCGCTCTCACTGCTGAAGCTCCGGCGCAAGCAGGTGCTCGCAACCGCCTAGGCGGTGATCCGGCTCCGGAGGAACGTGCGCTCGGTCTCGCTCGGAGCGAGCTCGAGCGCACGGGAGTAGGAGGCCGCTGCCCTCGTCCCGGCCGAGCCAGCGCAGAAGCTCCGCGCGGGTCGAGTGCCACAGGTGGTAGCGATCGAGCCCGGTCAGTCCGTCGACGATTTCGAGCCCAGGCTCAGGACCGTCGGCCATCGAGACGGCGACTGCACGGTTCAGCTCCACGACCGGCGATGGGCTCAGCTCGGCGAGGCGTGCGTAGAGCAGCGCGATTTGCGCCCAGTCCGTGGGTTCGTCGTAGTGAAGCGAGGCTATTGCCGCCTGCAGCTGGTATGGCCCGGGACGGCGCCGGGACAGTGCCCGGTCCAGTGCGGCCCGGCCCTGCTCAACCTCGTCTTTGTCCCAGAGGCTGCGGTCCTGGTCACCGAGCAGGACCAGCTCTCCCGCGGGTGAGACGCGCGCATCGCGGCGGGCGTCCAGCAGGAGGAGCAGCCCGTGCAAGCCGTGTGCCTCGGCCTCGTCCGGCATCAGCGTCGAAAGCACGGCGGCGAGTCGGATCGCTTCGCCGCACATCTCGCGGCGTACCGGTGGTCCGTAGCCGGCGTTGAAGACGAGATAGATCGTCGCCAGCACGAGCCGCAGCCGCTCGGGCAGCAAGTGCTCTGCAGGCAGGCGCAACGGGATGCCGGCGTCGCGGATCTTTCGCTTGGCGCGAACGAGACGCTGGGCCAGCGTCGTCTCCGGGATGAGGAACGCACGGGCGATCTCCGGCGTCTCGAGGCCGCCGACGAGACTGAGCGTCAGAGCGACCTGCGCCTCGGGCGCAAGCGCCGGGTGGCAGCAGGCGAAGATCAGCTCGAGCCGCTCGTCGGGGATGACAGCCTCCTCGTCGTCCGGGAGCGCTTCGGCCCGCGCGAGAAGCTCCGTCTTCCGCGCGAGCCTCCGCTCGCGGCGGATCCGGTCGATCGCCGCGTTCCGGGCCGTCGTCACGATCCAGGCGCCGGGGTTGCGCGGCGCTCCGTCACGCGGCCAGCGTTCGGCCGCGCGGACGAAGGCGTCCTGCACCGCGTCCTCGGCGAGGTCGAGATCACCGAGGACGCGGCCGAGGATCGCGATCGAGCGGGCACGCTCGTCGCGGTAGGCACGGACGAGCTCCTCTACGAGGCCACCTCCGCCTCGCGCATCACGATCGGGCGGACTTCGATGTGGCCGTAGCGGGCCGACGGGATCATCGCGGCGGCCTGGAGCGCCTCGTCGAGCGTCTCGACGTCGATCAGGTAGTAGCCGCCGAGAACTTCCTTCGTCTCCGCGAACGGCCCGTCGGTCGTCAGCGTCTTGCCGTCCTCGACGTGAACGACGGTTGCCGTCGCGGCGGGCTGGAGCTGGTTGGCGCCTACGAGGACGCCGCGGCTCTCGAGCTCCTGGGTGAACTGCCCGTACTCGGCGTAGATCGCGTTGCGCTCGTCCTCGGGCATCTCGCCCCAGTGGGCCTCGTCGTCGTGGATCAGGAGCAGGTACTGCATGGGTCCCTCCTTCGGGAAGCGGTTGACGTCTCTACGACGATTGGCTCAGCCGGAATTCGACATCCTCGTCAGAAGTTTGAAGGCACCGGCCTTGTCGAGGTACTCGTTCAGGTTCCCGCACTTCGGGCTCTGCACGCAGGAGGGGCAGCCGCGCTCGCAAGGACAACCTGCCAGAAGCTCGGCGGTGTCGCCGACCCAGCCCTCGAATTGGTCGAAACCGCGGGCCGCAATCCCGACGCCGCCGGAGTGGCCGTCGTAGACGAAGACGGTCGGTGCGCCTGTGTCGAGGTGGAGGTTGGTCGAAAGGCCGCCGATGTCCCAGCGGTCACACATCGCCCACAACGGCAGGAGCGCGATCAGCGAGTGCTCGGCCGCGTGGAGTGACGAGAGCAGCAACGGCATGGCTTCGAGGCCCTCGAGCTGGTGCGGTCGCGGCACGAACCAGACCGCCTCGGTGTCGAACGTCGTCGGCGACAGGTTCAGCGGGACGGTGTCGAGTGTCGAGCCGTCCGCGACCGCCTTCTTCTGGTACGCGACCACCTGCTCGGTCACCGAGACGCGGCCGAAGGAGAGTTCGAGTCCAAGCCGCCGCTCGACGCGCAGCGGCTCCTCGATCGACGTCTCCGTCTCCTTCTTCGCCTGCGTGTACCAGTCTCCGTCGAACGGCTCGACCAGCGCGTGCCTTGCCGCCAGGTCGAGCTCCCGCACGAGGTACTGGCGGCCGAGGTGGAGGTAGACGGCGCCTTCGTGGACGGTGGAGTATGCGCGCTCCTGCTCGGCGAGCCCGAGCACGTCGCCGCTCGAGGCATCGACGACGAGGAACGCATCCGGCGACGTGGAGCGGAGCGGGACGCGTGCGGCCGGCGTGTCCCTGCCGGCCCAGACCCAGCCGCGTGGTGTCCGGCGGAGCTCGGGAACGTGCGGCGCGCGCTCGAGCGCTTCCGGTCCGAGCGTCGACGCGTCTCCGTCGTCGAGCGGAGCCTCGAACGCCGCCGCTGCGACGTGCCCGTCGAGGACGCGTGGATTGGCGTGGTCGAGGATCGCGGCCTCGACGCGTCGCTCGAGCAGCGCCGGCGGCTCCCGCATGAAGTACTGGTCGAGCGCATCCTCCGAGGCGATGAGGATCGCAAGCCCGTGCTCTCGGCGGCCGGCGCGTCCCCATTGTTGGCGGAGACTCGCCACCGTGCCAGGGAACCCCACCGAGATCGCGCAGTCGAGGTCGCCGATGTCGATGCCGAGCTCGAGCGCGTCGGTGGAGGTGACGCCGAGCAGGTCGCCCTCCACCAGCCGCCGTTCGATCTCCCGCCGCTGCTGCGGTGTGTAGCCGGCGCGGTACGGAGCGAGCCGGGCGGCCGTCTCGGCGTCGAGCCGGTCGGACGCGAAGCGGTGGATGAGCTCCGCAGACTTGCGGCTCTTCGCGAAGCAGATGGTGCGGAGCCCGCGGCCGACGAGACCGGCCAGAAGCCGGGACGCCTCGCCGAGCGCGCTCGCCCGCAGACCGAGCTCCGCGTCGAGGAGCGGCGGGTTCCAGAGCGCAACCGTGCGTTCCGCACGCGGCGCCGCGTCATCCTCGACCACCGTCGCGTCATCGCCGGTGAGCGCACGCGCGAGCTCGCCGGCGTTCGCGATCGTCGCGGAGGCGAGGAGGAACTGCGGCTCGGCTCCGTAGATCCGTGCGAGCCGCTTCAACCGCCGCAGGACGTTCGCGACGTGCGAGCCGAACACGCCGCGGTAGACGTGCGCTTCGTCCACCACGACGAAGCGGAGATTGTGGAGGAAGTCGCCCCAGAGGTCGTGCCGCGGCAGGACGCCGATGTGGAGCATGTCCGGATTCGTGAGCACGAGGTTCGCCCAGCCGCGGATCTGGCGTCGCCGCTCGGTCGGCGTGTCTCCGTCGTAGATCGCTGCGCGGACCGCAGCGACCGCGAGATTGCCAAGCGAGCGCGCTTGGTCTTGCGCGAGTGCTTTGGTCGGGTAGAGGTAGAGCGCACGCGCGTGCCGGTCGGCGGCCAGGGCGTCGAGCACCGGCAGGTTGAAGGCGAGCGTCTTGCCGGAGGCGGTCCCGGTTGTGACGATGACGTTGCCGCCGCGGCGAGCGGCCTCGTACGCCGCGGCCTGATGCGCGTAGAGCTCACGGATGCCGCGACGCGCGAGCGCTTCCCCCACGGTCGATTGGAGAGAGTCCGGAAGCGGCGCGGTTCGTGCCTCGCGTGGCCGCTCGGTCGCGAGATGCGCCAGCTCTTCGCCGACGAGAAGGTCGTCCCAGGTCGCGATGGTGGCCACGCCACCATTCAAGCGGTCTAGGGCTCGCTGAAGAGCGTCAGTTGCATGCCGTCCGGCGTACGGAGCCGAGCGTTGCGGCCGCCCCACGGCGGGACGACCGGCGGTGCCATCGCCTCGGCGCCGGCGGCGACGAGCCGGTCGGCGGTTGTCTCGACGTCATCGACGCTGATCGCGAGGCGGACCGGCCCGGATACGCGGCGACCGGCCTCGATCCGGTCGACACTCTCGGCCTGACGCTCGTCGAACAACTCAAGCGTCGCGTGGCCGGCGGCCAGCAGGATCACACGTCCGTCCTCACCGCTCCAGTCGGCCAGCTGCTCGAGCCCGAGGGTGTCGCGGTAGAAGGCTACCGTCCGGTCGAAGTCCTCCACGGTGAGGGCGACGCGCAGCTCCATGCTGCCTCTAACGCTCCTCGCGCACGGATCCATCCGGCTCGATGAGAAGAGCGCGTGCCGCGTCGATGCCGGTCAGATCGGTGCCGCTAGGGGTCACGACGGCGTCGAAGTGTCCCTCCGCGTGCTCGACGACTCGTGCTCCTCGCTCGCGGGCGCGCGCAGCCTGCGCGGGATCCGGCTCCGCGACAACGACCTCCCAGCCGGCCAGCTCGAGCGGCTGCGCGTGGATGCCTCCAAAGTCGAGCTCGAGCACACGTCCGGGCGAGTCTCCCAGGAGCTCGAGGATCCGAAGTGTCGCAGCTGCGGCGAGGGCGGGGGGAAGCCGGTGCATCGATACGCTCGATACATGAACCCGAAGCACACAGGCAAGTTCTTCGGCGTTCCCTACGACTGGCGGCGGCCGACGTGGGCGCGTTACAAGTCGCGCTGGTGGAACACGCGGGAGCGACGGATCGTCATGCCCCGTGCGTTCGGCTGGGGGTACGACTTCAACCTCGCCGAGGTCGCGCGCCGGCTGCACCTCCGGGGTTAGGGTTCGCTCACCGGGGTGCCTCGCGGAGAGGCTGAGATCACACCCGTCGAACCTGATCCGGGTCATGCCGGCGAAGGGAGCGCGTTGATTCCACGCTGCATCACGATTGCCGGCTCCGATTCCGGAGGAGGGGCCGGAATCCAGGCCGACCTGAAGGCATTCGCAGCGGCGGGCGTGCACGGTATGTCGGCGATCGTCGCCCTCACCGCTCAGAACACGCGCGAGGTGACCGCCGTCCACGAGGTGCCGCCGTGGTTCGTGCGCGCGCAACTCGACGCCGTGGCCGGGGACATCGGGATCGACGCTGCGAAGACGGGGATGCTCTTCTCCCGCTCGATCATCGAGGCCGTCGCCGACTGGCTCGAGGAGAACCCGCGGCCGCTCGTCCCGCTGCCGCTCGTCGTCGACCCGGTCATGGTGGCTAGCTCCGGAGCGCGGTTGCTCGAGGACGACGCCGTCGAGGTGCTCGTCGGCCGGCTCTTTCCGCTTGCGACCGTTGTGACGCCGAACCTGCATGAGGCGCGGGCGCTCGTCGGATCGGACGCGCCGCCGGCCGAGTTGGCCGAGGCGCTCGTCGATCTCGGCGCACCGGCTGCGCTCGTCACCGGCGGTCATAGCAGCGTGTCGACCGACCATCTCTTCGCCGGCGGCGAGCACTATGAGATCCCGTTCGAGCGCCGGGAGGCAGCTGCAACCCACGGCTCCGGCTGCACCCACTCGGCGACGCTTGCCGCGCTGCTCGCGCGTCGGATCTCGCTGTTCTATGCAGCTCGCGGTGCTGCCGCCGCCGCGTCGCGCGCGGTCGCGCAGGGCCTCGCAGAGATCGGCGGCGGCGACGGGCCGGTGGACGTCCTGGGAGTCTCGGCGCGATGAGCATTTCCCCGGGTGCCACGCTGCGTGAGCTGCGCGAGCGGAAGCCGCTCGTCCACCAGATCACGAACTACGTCGTCATGAACGAGACGGCGAACGCGACCCTCGCGCTGGGCGCGCTCCCGGTGATGGCGCATGCTCGTGAAGAGGTCGAGGAGATGGTCGGTCTCGCGTCGGCGCTCGTCCTCAACATCGGCACGCTTTCGGAGCACTGGATCGAGGCGATGCTGCTCGCGGGTCGCGCCGCAGGCGCTCGTGGGATTCCGGTCGTCCTCGATCCGGTCGGCGCCGGTGCGACTGCGTACCGCACCGACACGGCGCGCAGGATCCTCGACGAGGTTCGCGTCACCGTGCTGCGCGGCAACCCCGGCGAGGTGGCGACGCTCGTCGGCGCCGGAGCCGAGGTGCGCGGGGTGGAATCGATAGCGGCCGGGCTCGAGCCGTCGGAGCTTGCGAAGGAGGCCGCCGGCCGGCAGCTCGGTCTCGTCGCGTCCGTGACCGGCCCGGTCGACCACGTCTCCGACGGAGAGCGGATGCTCGCCGTGGCGAATGGCCATCCACTGCTCGCTGCAGTAACGGGCACCGGTTGCATCTCCTCGGCCCTCACCGGCTGTTTCCTCGCCGCGAAGCCGGAGGAGCCGCTCGAGGCGGCGGCCGAGGCTCTCGCCGCGCTCGGCGTCGCTGCAGAGGACGCCGCTGACGGCGCAGCCGGCCCGGGCACGTTCCACGCGAGGCTCTATGACGCGCTTGCGGCGCTCGATCCCGAGACGCTCGACGGGCGGGCGCGCATCTCTGAGTCGTGACGACCGTAGGTGAGGTCGGCGAGTTCGCACTGCTGGCGGAGCTGGAGCGCCGGGGCCTCGCCCAGGGGATCGAGCACGACGCCACGGTCGTGGACGGGCTCGTCGTCACCCAGGACACACTCGTCGAGGGCATCCACTTTCGCTTCGACCTCCTGAACTGGCGCGAGCTCGGGGCGCGGGCTGCGGGGGTCAACATCAGTGACCTTGCGGCTTCAGGGGCCGATCCGGTTGCGCTGCTCGTCTCGCTGGGACTGCCGCCGGAGACGGAGCTCGAGGAGGTGCTCGAGCTCTACGCCGGCCTCAACGAGCGCGACACACCGATCCGCGGCGGCGACACGACTCGCGCCGAGTGCGTCCTGCTGTCGGTGACCGCGCTCGGACGCTCGGAACGGGTTCCGGGTCGAGCAGGCGCGAACCCGGGCGACCTCGTCGTCGTGACCGGACCGCTTGGCGGAACCGGGGTGGCCTTCCGGAACGGCTCGCTGCCATCGGTGCCGAACCGAGTGGAGGACGGGAAGCGGTTGGCCCGCGTTGCGACGGCCATGCTCGACCTCTCCGACGGGCTCGCGCCTGATGCGGGTCATATCGCCGAGCGCTCCGGTGTTCGCCTGGCGATCGACCTGGAGGGGGTTCCTCGCGCCGCGGGCGCCGAGCTCGACGACATCGGCTTCGGCGAGGACTACGAGCTGCTCGCCACGACCACGGATCCGCTCGGCTTTGCTGTGATCGGTCGCGTCGACGAGGGCGAGGGTGTCGAGCTCACGCTCGGCGGCGTGCCGTACTCAGTCGCCGGCTGGGAGCACTTCCGCTAACCACTGCTCGAAGTGAGCGCGCGGGCGCACTCCGACGACCGAACCTCGAGCCTCTCCACCCGAGAAGAGGATCACTGTCGGGATCGAGAGCACGTCGTAGCGGGAGCCGATTCCCGGCTGCTCGTCGATGTTCACCCGCGCGACGTCGACCTGCAGCTCCTCGAGGATCGGCTCGAGCGCTTTGCACGGACGGCACCAGGGAGCCCAGAAGTCGACGAGCAGCGGTCCCTCTGCGATTGCCGCGTCGAACGTCGTCTGGTCGAGCTCACGCATGTCGCGCCAGCGTATCCCGCTACCCTGGCCGCTCGGTGGGGAGGGTCTCCTGTTTGGCATGCCTATTCGCGGCGGTTGGCGCCGTCGTCGCGTCCGTTGCCGCCGGCTACGGCGCTGCGGACAGAGATGCGACGCGCGCCCGTCGCGCGTACGGCACGCTCAACCGGATCTACCTCGATCCGCGTTACGGCGATTATCGGCAGACGCCTCACGGACAGGTCGGCTCGCACGCCTGGCCGTTCTCACAGGCACTCGCCGCCACGATCGAGGTCGCGCGTCTCGGCGGTGCTCGATCGCCTGCAGGCCGCGCCGTCGCCAGCCGCCTGAAGAAGCTCGACTCCCGCTTCCGCGTGCACGGCATCTACCGCGCCACGCCTCGCGGCGACGTCTACTGGGACGACAACGAGTGGATCGCGCAAGACCTTCTCGACTGGGATGCTCTGCACCGGAGCGAAGCGGCACGGCGAAAGGCGGCGCAGATCTTCCACGCGGTCACGCGCGCCTGGGATCCCGATCCGCGGAAGGTGTGCCCAGGCGGCGTGCAATGGACCGACGCTCCGGGCAACGACGATCGCAACACGGTTTCGACTGCGAACGGAGCAGTCGTGGGCCTTCGCCTCTACCTTCTCACGCGCCGGCCGTCATACCTGCGCTGGTCGCGGCGGATGATGGCCTGGGTCGAAAGCTGCTTGCACGACGCAGACGGTCTGTACGGCGACCATGTCAGCGGAAACGGTCGCATCGATCGAACCGAGTGGAGCTACAACCAGGGCAGCATGCTCGAGGCGTACCGGCTGCTGTACAAGGCCACTGGGCAGCCAACCGATCTCACGCAGGCCGAGGCGATCGCCGACAGAACCCTCGCCGCGTTCCGCGGCCGTTGGTCCCACGAGCCGGCAGCGTTCGGCGCCATCTTCTTCCGGCGATTACTCGATCTCGCAGCCGTCGATCACCGGAGAACTTACGTCCTTGAAGCGCAGCGCTATGCCGCCCACCTCTGGGCGAAGCGGCGCCCGCAGCTCTTCGTCCAAGCAGCGGTCGTGCAGATGTACGCCGCGCTTGCGACTAGAGGCGGCGCCTGAGCGCCCGCACGCGCAGCCGGGGCACCTTCCAGATCGCCTCCAGCACGATTGCGCGGCTCATCTTCGACTGGCCCGCCGTACGGTCGGCGAAGCGAATGGGTACCTCGACGACGCGGAATCCTTTGCGCAGGGTGCGATATGTCGCCTCGATCTGGAAGACGTAGCCGGCGGCGTCGATCGTCTCCAGCTCGATCGACTCGAGCACCCGCCGGCGGAAGCACTTGAACCCCCCGGTCGCGTCGTGGATCGGCATCAGGAGGGTGCGTGTGTAGATCGAAGCGCCGCGCGAGATGAGGCGCCGGGCGAGCCCCCAGTTGGTCGTGCCGCCGCCCGGGACATAGCGAGAGCCGAGTGCGAGATCGGCGCCCTCCTCGACCGCAGCGATCAGCCGTGGCACATCCGCTGGGTCGTGGGAGAAATCGCAGTCCATCTCGAGCACGAGCTCGGCGCCGCTCGCGAGCACGTGCCGGAAGCCGTCGACGTAGGCGCGTCCCAGTCCCTCCTTGGCGGGCCGGTGGAGCACGTCCAGCCACGGCAGCTCGCCCGCGAGCCGGTCGGCGATCTCGCCGGTCCCGTCGGGGGAGTTGTCGTCGATCACGAGCACGCGGCCTTCCTCCGGGAGCACGTCGGCCAATGCACGCACCATCCGCTCGAGGTTTTCGCGCTCGTTGTACGTGGGAAGACAGACGACGGTCGCCGGCATGGGGAGTCCCTATGGGAACACGTAAGCGAGAGATGCGGTGCCGAGGACCAGCAGGACGAGTGAGAGTGACCGGACCATCCGGTCGGATCTCTCGTTGGTCGTGAGCCCGGCCAGACCCCAGAAGAGCGGTGGCGCGAGCAGGCCGAAGCGGCCGAGCGAGTCGAAGGCTCCCGTGAAGATGGGCAGGATCACGATCGCAGCGCCTGCGGCGAGCCAGGCGGGCGGTGTTCCCACACGTCGCGCGGCGTAGAGGAGCACGAGGTAGACAAAGAAGCAGACGACGTCGCGCACGAGCCACGAGTTGTGCCCGATAGTCGTCGGCAGATGCGCGAATGCCTCGTATGCCCCGCTGACCTCGAACTGACGTCCCCAGGCGCGTTCCGCCTGGCTCCAGGCGAGCGGGTCGTGCAGAACGGTGGAGAGATAGAGCGAGTAGGAGGCGATCGCAGCGACCGGTGCAATCACGGCTGCCAGCGCGGCACCACGGCGCGCGGGCGAGAGGCTCTCTCGCTGGCGCCAGGCGATGTCCGCCAGCGGCAGGGCAACGAACAACCCTTCCGGCCGCGCGAGGGCTGCGGCCCCGGCGCAAATCGCAGCGAGCCACCAGCGTCCCCGGAATGCTGCCAGCGGCGCGGCCACGAGTAGTACGAGGACGACGCTCTCCGGATAGGTCATGGAGAAGACGTAGCTGAGCGGAAAGATCGCCAGGTAGGTCGTCGCCCGCCTTGCCAGTGGCTCGCTGAACAGGCTCAGCGACAAGCGGTAGAAGAGCAATAGGCCGAGCAGGAACGCGAGGTTGGAGAGCAGCGGTCCCGCAACGCCCCAGCCGCCGCCGGCCGCGTGCAGGACTCGCAGCATGATCGGGTAGAGCGGAAAGAAAGCCGGGTCGCTCTGCCGGCCCGGCACCAGGAGGTAACCGCCCCGCGCGACCATGCGGTACCAGCGTCCGTCCCAGCGATCGAGCGTCCAGACGGTCGGCTTGACCGCGAGCGCGGTGGCGATCGCAACCAGCCGACCGACTGCCCACCAGCCGACGAGCCAACGTGGTGGCGGCGTGAGGGCGAGTCCCCGCCGCGCCGCGATGGTGGCCGACGGGGCGCTCATCTCTTCGGCTCCGGTTTGACCCTGTGCAGGAGCCGGAATTGCCTAAGCACCGCACGCCTCACTCCCTGCAGGTAGATCCGGGCCGTGATATTTAGCCCATCGAGATCGACGAAGGCAACGAGAGGCCGGTCCGTCCGCGGAGAGACGAACAGCGTCATCCGCGCTTCCCTGCTGCGCTGCACCTCGAGCGCGATGGCCGGGCGGTTGGCCGCGTAGGCGCGTTCCATGGTGAGGTGGCCCGAGCCCTGAGCAGCTGCTGCCAGCGTTCGCGCGAGCATTCGGCTGCAGCCCGCGTCGGCCCCGAGAAGCCCCGGTGGGAACCGTCGCCGCCGACGCGTCTCCAGCACGGAAACGTGCTTTCCCGACACGCGCAGGATCGGCCCCGCGCTGAACGAGAGCAGGGACGCTCGGATCTTGCTTCCGTTCTGACGTTGCTGCCAGCCGCGGACGCAGGCGCCCTCGAACCGCCGGTGGTGGAAGTGAAAGACGTCGACAGCGAGCCGATAGTCGTGGAACCAGACGCTCGCGTCAGCAGCCACCCGTGCCGCAGGCTTCGGCGGGGGCAAGGCCGCGGCTTGTAGCGCCCACCCGGACGCCGCCACGCCTGCGGCACCCGCGAAAGCTACGGTGACGCTCAGGAGCGCCCGGCGCACGCGACCGACGGTACGCCTGGATCATGAGCTGAATCTGAGGGCGCCTATCATCGGCCGCGGTGCCCGAACTCCCCCGCAACTCCGAGATCGCCGACCAGATCGAGCTGCTCGGCGACCTGCTCGAGCTGGAAGGAAAGGACACCTTCCGCGTTGTCGCATATCGCCGCGCGGCGGCACGTGTGCGCGAGACCTCGGGCTCCGTGGCCCAGCTCGCGCTCGACGGCCGCGCGAAGGAGCTGCAGGGCATCGGCAAGACGATCGAGGAGAAGATCGTCGAGATCGTCGAGATCGGCGAGATCCAGGCGCTGACGAAGAAGAAGGCCGGCGTCCCGCCCGAGGTCGTCCTCTTCATGAAGCTGCCGGGCCTCGGGCCGAAGACCGCGGCACGCATCTGGCGGGAGCTGGGAGTCGACACGCTCGACGAGCTCAAGGCGGCGGCGGAAGGCGAGCGGCTGCGGACGCTCGCCGGGCTTGGCGCGAAGAGTGAGGAGAAGATCCTTGCCGCGCTCGCGTACCAGGCAGAAAGTCCCGAGACCGACCGATACCTGCTCGGCCGGGGTCTGCCCGAGGTGCAGGCCGTGGTCGCAGCGTTGCGCGAGCTGCCTGCCACGCTTGCGGTCTCGGAAGCGGGGTCGGTCCGGCGCCGCAAGGAGACCTTCCGCGACCTCGACATCATCGCCGGCGCGACGAACCCGGCTGAGCTGACCGGCCACTTCGCCGAGCTGAGCTGGGTCGTCGACGTCGCGGCACAGGGCGACACCAAAGCGACCGTTGTCTCGCGCGACGGTCTCCGCTTCGACCTACGCGTCGTCCCACCGGAGTCGTTCGGCAACCTCCTGCAGCACTTCACGGGCTCGAAGGATCACAACGTCGCGATGCGCGAGGACGCCGTCCGCCGGGGACTTTCCATCTCCGAGTACGGGGTCACGAACGTCGAGACGGGCGACGTGTTCAAGAGCGCCGACGAGGACGCGGTCTACGAGTTCCTCGGGTACCAGCCGATCCCGCCCGAGCTGCGCGAGAACTCGGGCGAGCTCGAAGCGGCGCGACGCGGCGAGCTGCCGAAGCTCGTCGAGCTGCTCGACGTTCGCGGCGACCTGCACACCCACTCCCACTGGTCGGCCGATGGGAAGAGCACGCTCGAGGAAATGCTTGAGGGCGCGGTCGCGCGCGGCTACGAGTACTACGCGGTCACCGACCATTCGCACTACCTGCGCGAGGGACGGATGCACGCTCAGCTCGAGGAGATCGACGGGCTGCGCTTGCGCTTTCCGAAGCTGACGATCCTCGCCGGCGTCGAGGCGAACATCCGCTCCAGTGGCGAGGTCGACGTGGCGGATGAGGACCTGGCGCTGCTCGACTGGGTCGTCGCTTCGGTGCACCAGGCGCCTGACTCGCGCCCGACAGAGCGCGTGCTCGAGGCGATGCAGAACCCGTACGTCGACGCGATCGGCCACCTCACCGGGCGGCGGATCGGGACGCGCCCACCGCGCGACGTCGACGTCGAGCGCGTGATCGAGGGCGCGCTTGAGACCAACACGCTGCTCGAGATCAACGGCCAGCCGGACCGGCTCGACCTGCGGGACGTCCATGCCCGCGCCGCGAAGGAGGCAGGGCTGAAGGTGATCGTCTCCTCCGACGGGCACGAGGTTCGCTCGCAGGCGTACGTCGAGCTCGCGGTGGCTCAAGCGCGGCGCGGCTGGCTGACGAAGGCGGACGTCGCCAATACGCGCACCTGGAAGCAGCTCGACAAGCTGCGGAAGAAGCGACCGTGACCGACTTTCGGGAGGATGGCACCGCCGCACTCGAGTGGACGGCGCGCTATCTCGAGCGGGTCGGCGACCTTCCTGTGCTCGCGCAGGTGAAGCCGGGCGAGCTCTCGGCGCAGCTGCCCGCAGCGGCGCCCGAGCAGCCGGACTCGTTCGCCGCCGTACTCCGCGACCTCGACGAGCTCCTCCTGCCGGCGCTCACGAACTGGCAGAGCCCGCGCTTCTTCTCGTATTTCGCCGTCACCTCGTCGGAACCGGCGATCCTCGCGGAGCTGATTGCGGCGGCGTTGAACCAGGTCGCGATCGTCTGGCGGGCCTCGCCGGCCTCGACCGAGCTCGAGCTGCGTGTCGCCGACTGGGTGCGGCAGCTGCTCGACCTCCCTGACGGCTGGCACGGGCACATCGAGGACACGGCCTCCACCTCGACGCTCGCCGCTCTGATCGCTGCGCGTCACGTCACGGGCCGCAACGTCGTGGTGTGCTCCGAGCATGCTCACTCCTCGGTCGAGAAGGACGCGCGGATGCTCGGGATGGTGCTGCGCAAGGTGCCGGTCGACGACGAGCTGCGGATGCGCGTGGACGGATACGACCTCGGCGACGTGGCTGCGGTCGTGGCCACCGTGGGCACGACCTCCTTCGCCTCGGTCGACCCGGTGCGCGAGCTCGCCGGGCGGGCTCACGCCGCCGGCGCGTGGCTGCACGTCGACGCGGCTTACGCGGGCTCGTCCTGGATTTGCGAGGAGCAGCGCTGGTCGCAGGACGGTGTTGAGCTCGCCGACTCGCTGGTGGTGAATCCGCACAAATGGCTGCTTGTTCCGACCGACTGCTCGCTCGTCTGGACTGCTCGGCCGGAGGAGTGGCGCGAGGCGTTCACCTTGACGCCCGAGTACCTGCGCACCGACGACGAGGCGTTCTCACTCGCGGACTACGGGCCGCCGCTTGGCCGTCGCTTCCGGTCGCTCAAGCTGTGGGCTGTGCTGCGCTGTTACGGCGCCGAGGGGCTGCGCGCCGTGCTCCGCGAGCACATCCGCCTGGCCGACCTGTTTGCCGGCTGGGTCGAGGAGAGCGACGACTGGGAGCTCGTCGCCCCACAGCGCTTCTCGCTCGTCGTCTTTCGCCGCAACGGCATGGACGAGGAGAACGCGGAGCTGGAGGCGCGCGTCAACGCGTCCGGTGAGATCTTCATCACGCACACGAAGCTCGACGGTCGCTACGTCCTGCGGCTCGCGGTCGGCAACGCACGGACGACGGAAGAAGACGTTCGGCGTGCGTGGGACGTGCTGAACGCAGAAGCGACGCGGTGAGGACGCAGCTCGTCACCAAGCGCGAGGACGGATGGCTAGTCCTCCCGCTCGAGGGAATGCGAGCCGAGGAGTTGCTCGAAGAACTCTGGCTGGTTTTGCGTGTCGTCGACGACGAGGCCCGGATAGGGATACCTGACGAGCTCGTTGAGCCGACGACGTCTGTCGTTGCCGATCAAGCTGTGATTGTCGAAGCCCTCGTTTCGCCGGATGGACGGCTCGAAGCGACGTTCGCAAACGACTACGTCCTGTCCGTCGCGCCTCTCGAAGATGTTGAGGCCTGGGAGGTGCGGGGCCCCGGAAAGGTCACGGTCGTCTGTCTTCCCGGCGGCGGAGAGCCCGCGGTGTGGGACTCGAGCACTTCCACGTACACGGCGCGCGCGGGCGAGCCCTCTCCGCCGGAGTTCACGGCGAAGCTCGTTTATTGGTTCGAGCCATCGGAAGGAGAAGACGAGTGATAGTCACGACGATGAACGACATCCCAGGCTACGAGGTCGACGAGGTTTTCGGCGAGGTGATGGGGCTGACGGTGCGGTCCCGGAACATCGGCTCCCAGCTCGGCGCGGGGTTCAAGTCGATCCTCGGCGGCGAGCTGAAAGGGATGACGAAGGCGCTGATCGACAGCCGCGAGCAGGTCAGACAGCGGATGGTCGAGGAGGCCGAGTCCAAGGGTGCGAACGCGATCATCGCCATGCGCTTCGACACCTCCGAGATGGCGGCAACTGGACCGAGATCTGCGCGTACGGCACCGCCGTGCGGGTGCGGAAGGCCTAGAGCCGCCGGAGCAGCGCGAGGAACTCGTCGGTCGAGCCGACGACGAGGTCTGCGGACTCCACGAGCACCTGCGGTGACTCCTCCGAGGCGACCGCCACACGCACCGCCACCTCGAGGCCGTCGAGCGCGGCGAAGGAGTCGATGTCGGTCGTGTCGTCTCCTGCCGCGAGGGCCCGGTGCAGCCCGTGCTCCTCCAGCAGATGCCGCACGGCGGTTCCCTTGTGCGAACCGACCGGCGGCAGCACCTCGAGGACCTTGCGGCCGTAGCGCGCGACGAGCCCCTCCTCCCGGGCTGATTCTGCGATCTCGTCCAGCCTGCGCACGGCCTCGCGCTCGTCGTCGTGGCTGCGGAAGTGGAAGGCGACCGCGAGGCCTTTGACCTCGATCTCCTCCGGCGGCCACGGAGCGTCGGCGGCGAATGCCGCGAGCGTCCGCCTCCATCGCTCGTTCTCAGGCTCGAGCTCGAGCCCGTGCGAGCCGACACACACGACGCCGTCCACCGCGACGCGACCACGCACGTCCTCGGTCGCGCGGCCGCTCACGACCGCGACGAGCGCATAGCGCCCGACGAGCCGCTCGAGCTCGGCGCGCGTCTCGAGCGGCGGCGCCGCGTCCTCCGGCCGCTCGACGATCGGCGCGAGTACTCCGTCGAAGTCGAGGAAGAGGCCGGCTGCGGTCGGATCGGCGGTCAACTGCGCGAGGAGATCGTCTGAATCGGTCACGCAGGCCTACGCTACTTCGCCACTCGGCATAATCCGGTCGTGCCCGATCTCGACGAGCTCTGGATCCCACTGGTAGACGAGCCGATCGGCGGCATCGTCGACCGGGTCCTGCAGGAGGATCCGGCGCTCGCTGCGCGCGTCGAGACGCCGCACCGGATCCTCGCGTTCAAGACGTTCGCCTACATCCGAACCGGCATCCTGCTCGGCCAGCTCCTCTTCGACCACGACGTGCCCGACTGGGACGGCTCGGAGAGCTGGGTCGACGCGCTGCTGCGCGACCCCGCCCATCGCGCAGCGATCGAGCGCGAGGTGCGGGCCGTCGCGGAGGAGATCGCCTCCGACCCGCAGTACGCCGACGAGGAGCCGATCGCGCCGGACGAGGGCGCACGCGACCGCTTCCGCGCCTTCGCCCGGGAGCACCTCGGCCGTGGCGGCTAGCGGCTACGACGACGTCTTGCTGCCGTTCTCCTGGTAGACGAACCCGTTCTCGCTGCCGAACAGCTTGCGGGCGAGCGCGCGGCGCAAGGCAGGCCCGGTGATCGGGTTGATGAGCAGGCCGATCACGATTCCGAACAGCAGGAGCACGCTGTTCTTCGCGGTGTGGGCCGGCTCGGGTGCGCCGTTCTTCACGTCTTTGACGCGGCGGGAGGCGTTCCGGAGCTCGGCGATCGCGCTCCGGATCTCGTCCTGCATGTCCTTGTCGCCGGCGAGCTGCGAGGCGGCGTCCGAGACCCGGCGGCGAGAGGAGAGCTCGTCGTAGACGGCGCGGGCAGAGGCGTAGGCGTTGCGGATGTTGTCGCGGAGCTCCTGGTCGCGGAGTGCGCGCTCGACATAGGGCCGGGCGTTCGCGGCTGCGGCGGCGGCCCTCTCCTTCGTGTACGTCATGCTCCGATCCTTTCCGTCGCGGGTTGAGGTCGTTCCTATCTTTCCGTAGACGTCGCGCGAACGCGACCATTCGTGGCGGCACCGTTCGTGCTGAATGCCGCGTCGAACACCTCGTCGATCGAGTCGACGAGAACGAAACGCACTGCATCGCGCGTTCCTGACGGTAGCTCCTCGAGGTCTGGCTCGTTCTCGCGCGGCAGGATGACGCGGCCGAGTCCTGCGCGCTGGGCTGCGAGCACCTTGTCGCGCACGCCGCCGATCGGCAGTACCTGGCCGGTGAGCGTGATCTCTCCGGTCATCGCGACGTCGTCGGCCACCCTTGTGTCGCGCACGAGGGAAGCGATTGCCGTCGCCATTGCGATCCCGGCCGACGGCCCGTCCTTGGGGACTGCGCCCGCCGGCACGTGGAGATGGACGTCGTGGCGCGAGAACCAGTGCTCGTCGAGCGCGAGCTCCTCGGTGTGGGAACGGACCCATGAGAGCGCCGCCTGCGCCGACTCCTGCATCACCTCCCCGAGCTGGCCCGTCACCGTGAGCTTGCCACGGCCCGGGTACGCCTGCGCCTCGATGTAGAGGACGTCGCCGCCGATCGGTGTGTACGCGAGTCCGGTCGCAACGCCGGGATCAGCGGTGCGCCGCCGCGTCTCGGCCGAGAAGTGGCGAGGGCCGAGCCACTCGCGCGCGAGCTTCTCGGTGACGCGGATCACCTCCTGGCTGCCGCGCGCGACCCGGACGGCGGCTTTCCGGCAGAGGTCACCGATGCGCCGCTCCAAACCGCGCACGCCGGCCTCCCGTGTGTACTGACGCACGAGCAGCCGCAGCACCGGCTTTCCGATCTCGATCCGGTCGGGTTCGAGGCCGTGCTCGGTGACCTGGCGCGGAACGAGGTAGCGCTCGGCGATCCCGAGCTTCTCCTCCTCGGTGTAGCCGGAGAGGTGGATCACGTCCATGCGGTCGAGCAAGGCCGACGGGATCGTGTCCACGGTGTTCGCCGTGCAGATGAAGAGCGTCTTCGAGAGGTCGAACGGGAGGTCGAGGTAGTGGTCGCGGAAGCTGCAGTTCTGTGCCCGGTCGAGCACCTCGAGCATCGCGCTTGCGGGGTCGCCGCGCGCGTCGGCACCCATCTTGTCGATCTCGTCGATCAGCAGCACCGGGTTCATGGACTCGGCGTCCCGCAACGCACGGATGATCGAGCCGGGCATCGCGCCGATGTACGTGCGCCGGTGGCCGCGGATCTCGGCCTCGTCGCGGACAGCGCCGACCGAGAGCCGCGCGAACTTCCGTCCGAGCGTCCGAGCGATCGACTGGCCGAGGGAGGTCTTGCCTACGCCCGGCGGGCCGACGAAGCAGAGGATCTGGCCGGCGGGGTCCTGCTTGAGCTTCGAGACGGCGAGGTGCTCGACGATCCGCTCCTTCACCTTCTCCAGGTCGTAGTGGTCCTCGTCGAGGATCTCGCGCGCGCGATCGAGGTCGAGGTCGTCAGGCGTGGTCACGCCCCACGGCAGCGTCGCGAACCAGTCGAGGTACGAGCGGATCACGCCGTACTCGGCCGCCACCGCCGGCAACCGCTCGAGCCGCGCGAGCTCGCGATCGGCGGCCTTGCGCACGTCCTCGGGCAGCTCGAGCGCGTCGAGCCGCTCCCGCAGCTCGTTCGCGTCGGCCTGCTCGGGATCCCCCTCGCCGAGCTCCTCCTGGATCGCCTTCAGCTGCTGGCGCAGGAAGAACTCGCGCTGTCCCTTCTCGAGCTCCGAGTGCACCTGAGACTGGATCTTGGTGCCGAGTTCGAAGACCTGAAGCTCGCGGTTGAGGATCTTCGAGACCTCGCGCAGGCGCTGCTCGTTGTCCGCGAGCTCGAGGATCGCCTGCTTCTCCTCGGTCTTGAGCCGGAGGGTGGAGGCGACGAGGTTGCAGAGTCCGCTTGCGTCCTCGACGTTGGCCGCGGCGATCTGCAGCTCCTCGGGCAGGTACGGCGTGAGGCCGATGATGCGCCCGAAGAGGCCCTGGGCGTTGCGCAGCAGCGCTTCGAGCTCGCGGCTCTCCTCGGCCTCGTCGGGCACGGGCGCGAAGCGCGCGACGAGATACGGCTCGTCGGTCACCGGCTCCTCGAGCCGGATTCTGTGCAGGCCCTGGACGAGGATCCGCAGAGTCCCGTCGGGCACGCGGATCATCTTGTGCACGACCGCGGCGGTTCCGATCTCGAACATGTCGTCCCAGCCGGGCGCTTCGATGTTCGCGTCGCGGACCGAGACGAGGGCGAGGAGGCGATCGCCGCCGACGATGTCGTCGACCAGCTGGATCGAGCGTTCCTGTCCGATCGCCAGCGGCGTCATCGAGTCGGGGAAGACGACCGTCTCCTTGAGCGGGAGGACAGGAAGCTCGGCCGGGATCTCGTCGACCCGCGCCGGAGTTGTCTCGGTGAACTCGATCTCGCTCACCCGGTGAGCGGCACCTCGAGCCGCAACATTCCGGCCTCGTAGGCGGCGGTCGCCGCGTCGGCATCGACGTCCTCGGCGAGCTCGATCCGCCGTTCGAACGGGCCGTACTCGATCTCGACCTGGTGGTAGCGCGCGGCGGTCAGATGCGGCCGCTCGCGCACGCCGGAGATGACGAGCGTGGTGCCGACCGCGACGATCCGCACGGCCTCTGGGTCGACGCCCGGAAGCTCGAGCAGCAGGTGCAGCGCCGGCGGGTCTTCTGTCCGATAGCAGTCGCACTGCGGCTGAAACCCGCGTCGCGGGCCCGAAAAGCGCGCGACCTCCCACAGTTCCCGGCGCCCGGTCATGACCCGGACGTACCCTGTCGGGCGTGGTGGCAAGCATCGCCAGAGTCCTCGCGTTGGCGGTGGCAGCCGTCGTCGGGGCGGTCGGGGCCCTGCTGCTGCTCTGGTACCGAGCGGTTCTCTCCGCGCCCGAGGCCAAGCGGCGGAAGGCGGCTAGAAGAGCAGCTCGGCGCGCCTGAGCAGCGACTCTGCGAGCTTCCGCGAAGCCTCGTCCACGAGCTCGCCCTCGAAGCGTGCCGCTCCGCCGGTCGTCTCCAGGAGCCGTCGCGCGCGGTCGAGTTCCGCAGGCGACGGGGTGAAGATGCGGTTGACCGGCTCGATCTGGCTGGGGTGGATCACCCACTTGCCGTCGTAGCCATGCTCGAGCGCGTGTCGCGCGGAGAGGACGAGCCCGAGGTCGTCGCCGAGGCGCGCATGCGGGCCGTCGAGCACCTGCAAGTTCGAGGCGCGGGCGGCCGCAACCACGCGCGCGAATGCGTAGTCGGTGGAGCCCGCGCCGATCGTCAGCACGGGCACGCCGAGCGAGGCGGCGAGATCGGCAGGGCCGAAGACGAGCGCCTCTAGCCGGGCGCCGGCGGCAGCGATCCGTTCGGCCTCGACGAGGCCGCGCGCTGACTCGATCTGGGCCTCGAGGCCGATCCCGACCGGGAGCAGATCGGCCGCGGCGGACACGTCTTCCGCGGACTCGACCTTGGGGAGTACGACGACGTCGGGGCGCGCCTCCGCCGCCGCGCGGAGATCGTCCTCCCACCACGGTGTCGAGCGTCCGTTGACGCGGAGCGCCGTCGTGCGGCCGAGCGGGCCGCGTTCCAGCGCATCGACCGCGATGACACGCGCGGTCTCCTTGTCCCCGGCCGCGACCGCATCCTCGAGGTCGACGATCACCTCGTCGGCGGCGAGCGACGGGGCCTTCGCGAGCATCCGCTCGCTCGAGGCGGGAACGGTCAGGCAGGTGCGGCGCGCGCGGGCGGGCACGCGAGAACGCTAACGGTGTCGCACGAAGAAGGCATAGCGGCGGCCCTCGAACATCGTCTCGCCCTCGGGGCAGAACTCGAGTTTGTCGAGGACGTGGAGCGCTGCCGCGTTGTCGGGGCCGGTCATCGCTGTGATGCGCTCGAACCCGGCGGCGAATGCTGCCCGCACGACCGCTTCCGACGCTTCAGTTCCGTAGCCACGTGACTGCTCGTGGGTCGCGACGACGCAGCCGAGATCGAGCTCGCGGCGGCCGCCGATCTGCTCCCACTGCACGCCTGCCAGCGCAACCGCGCGCCTGCTTGCACGGTCGACAGCGGCCCAGAGGCTCATCCCTCCGTCTCGCTCGAAACGGTCGATCTTCTCCTGGATCCACGCCTCGTCTTCGGCGAGGTCGGCCGCGTCCGCGAGAACGAGCGGGCGGATGACGAGCCGCTCCGTCTCGATCGGGAGCTCGATCCTCAGCTCTTCTGCCATACGGATACGTGTTTCGCGCTCTCGGCGGTGAAGGGCGAGCGGTCCCAGTCGGCCCAGCGCTCTCGCAGCTCCATTGCCGCCAGGCGGGCCATCAGGTCGAGTTCGGCGGGCCAGATGTAGCGCCCCGGGGTGATCGTGTAATCGCCCCGCTGCGGGCTGTAGTGGTGTGAAGTCAGTCCCTGCGTGACGAGGTCGAACTCGTCGAAGCCGATGTGATCGGGGCTCGCGTCGAAGAGCAGAAACCTGTCACCCGTCGGCAGCCGCTGGACCTCGGGGACCATGATCTCGACGACGAAGGTGCCGCCCGGTTCGAGATGGGCGGCCGCGTTCTCAAAGCACGCGACCTGCTGCTCCTGTGTTCGCAGGTTGAAGATCGAGTTGAAGACGATGTAGACGAGCGAGAAGGTGCTTTCGACCCGCGTCGTCGACATGTCGCCGATCGCGACCGGGATCTCGTCCGACTTGCCCTGCAGCTGCGCGACCATGTCGGGCGAGAAGTCGATCCCCTCGACGCGAACCCCGCGCTCCGCGAGCGGCACCGCGATCCGGCCGGTGCCGATCGCGAACTCGAGCGCACCGCCGCCCGCCAGCGGAAGCAGGAAGTCGACGACCGGCTCGACCGGCATGTCGGCCGTCGAGGAGTCGTAGCGCGCCGCGACGTCGCCCGCGAAGTAGTCGATCATCCGGCCCGCTTCAGCTTCCCGTGGCGCTTCGCGTACCGCTCTCCGACCTTGAAGATCGCTAGGCCGATCGGCGTTGCGAGCACCGCGATGATCAGCAGTGGCCAGACGTTCGCCCACTCGAGTCCGGCGCCGTCCACGATCGACGCCCGGCAGCCGCGTAGCGCGTAGGTCGCCGGCGAGATCTTCGCGATCCACTGCATCCACTCCGGCATCACGCTGACGGGGTAGTAGACCCCCGAGACGACGAGCATCAGGCCCTGCGCCACGAAGCCGAGCTGCGCGCCCTTCTCCGGCGAGATCAGCGGCAGCACCGAGGTCATGATCCCGACGCCGATGAACGAGATCGAGGCGATCGCGAGCAGCGCGAGCGCCGCGCCGTAGTTCGCCTGGGGCGCGTGGATGCCGATGAACAGCGCGACCGCGAAGAACAGAATCGTGGCGCGGATCAGCCCGTAGAGCACTGCGTAGGCGCCCTGCCCGAACAGGTGCACGAGACGCGACAGCGGCGCCATGAACGTGTACTCGATCGTTCCTTCCCAGCGCTCCCACGCGACGGTCTCCGTCATGAACTCGAAGATGATCCCGAGGAAGGCCCAGATCGTCGCGCCCACCAGCAGCGTCATCGCCAGCGTGTTCTCCTGCTCCGGCGTCAACTGGCCGGTCAGGGCCGCCGCGCGCGCGATGAAGACGATCGTGAGCGTGTTCGCGATCGTCCAGACCATGAACGCGAGGTCCCACAGGAAGTACCGCTTCGTGAGGTACATGTTCCGCTCGACGATCCCGAACAGGCCGACGAGCTGGTTTCTGGTCTCTAGAGCGAACTCGCTCATCCGAACACCTCCCGGTACTCGTCGTCTTCCGATGTCTCGTTTTCGAACTCGCGGCCCGTGGCAGCGAAGAACGCTTCTTCGAGCGTCTCGACGCCGAAGCGTTTCTTCACGTCCGCGACCGGCTCGAGGAAGAGCAGTCGGCCGCGGTCGAGGATCCCGACACGGTCCGAGAGCGCCTCCGCCTCGGCCATGTCGTGCGTGCAGAGCAGGATCGTCGCGTCGTGCGCGGTGCGCACCTGGCGGATGAACTCCTGCACCTCGAGCTTCGAGCGCGGGTCGAGGCCCGTCGTCGGCTCGTCGAGCAGGAGCAGGACAGGCGAGGTCAGGAGCGCCCGCGCGAGGGCGACCTTCTGCTGCATTCCGCGCGACAGGTTCTCCATCGACTCGCTGCGCCGGTCCGGCGGGAAGCCGACACTGCCGAGGATCTCGGGCACGGCGGTGCGTGTCTGCCGCGGCGTCATCCCGTAGAAGCGCGCCGCGTACGACAAGTTCTCGGACGCGGACATCTTCTTGAAGAAGCTGGCCTCGACCGAGACACGGTTGACGAGCCGGCGGATCGTCGACGACTCACGGTCCACGTCGTGGCCGAAGACCCGCGCCGTGCCGCCGTCGCTGATCAGCAGCGTCGAGAGCAGACGGACGAGCGTCGACTTCCCCGAGCCGTTCTGGCCGAGGATGGTGACGCACTCTCCGCGGGCGATCGTGAAGCTGACGTCGTCGAGCGCCGGCCACGGACGCTTGCGTGCGAAGCGGCCGTCCTTGCGGTCGCGACGCTTGAACGTCTTGCGCAGGTCGCGTACCTCGACGGCGGGTGTCCCGCGGTCTAGACGTGAAGCCAGATCGATTGTGGATGGTGCGAAAGTGGACATGCTGCTCCTTCTGAGAAGGTGGAACGGAGGACGGAAGCCGCCTGTGAGAGGCGGTGCGCGGACCTAAAGGGCGCCGCGGAATCCGGCGGGCCGCACAGTGGCGACCTCCCGGGTCCGGTCCATCACGTTCGCGAGCAACATGGCTGAGCCAGGGTAGGTGCTCGGGGAGCGCGCGTCAAATGTCGCGCCTGAGCGGGAGCTTTGTCGTGTGTAGCGTTGAGCTGTGCCTTCCTCGTCGACCTATGCCGTCTTCCTGGCTACCGCGATCGTGCTGCTGCTCGTGCCCGGCCCTGCTGTGCTCTACGTGGTGACACGCAGCATCGAGATGGGCCGCAGCGGCGGCATCGCTTCCGTCGCGGGCATCACCACGGGCACCGTCGCGTACGTCGTGCTTGCGACCGCGGGCCTCTCGTCGCTGATCCTCGCCTCGACCGCCGCCTTCGACGCGGTCAAGTACGTCGGAGCCGCGTACCTTTTCGTCCTGGGTGTGCGGCGTCTGCTCGGTCGTGGACTCGAGCCGCCTGACCAGGAGGCGGTGCCCCGAACCCACAGGCGCGCCTACACGCAGGGCGTGTTCGTCAACCTGACCAACCCGAAGACGATCGTTTTCGTCTTCGCATTCCTGCCGCAGTTCGTCGACCCGAATACGCAGCACGCCTGGATTCAGGTGCTCGCGCTCGGCCTGAGCTTCGCGCTGCTCGGCTTCCTGAGCGACAGCATGTGGGCGCTCGCCGCCGGGACGGTGGCCGACCGGCTGCGCGGTTCCACCGGGATCGCGCGCGTGCAGCGCTGGGTGGGCGGCAGCGTGCTGGTCGGGCTCGGGGTGCTCGCTGCGGTGTGGACGCCGAGCAGGACACGGTGAATATCCGCGAGCTGCGGCCCGAGGACTGGCCGGCGGTTCGCGCGATCTACGAGGATGGGATCCGCGGCGGCGATGCGACCTTCGAGACCGAGACGCCGTCCTGGGAGCACTGGGACGCGGCGCATTCGGAGTTGCGGCTCGCAGCCGAACATGACGGCGCGGTCGCCGGTTGGGCCGCGCTGTCCGTGGTGTCCGAGCGCTGCTGCTATCGCGGAGTCGGTGAGGTGAGCGTCTATGTCGCCGACGGTGCGCGCGGCGCGGGTATCGGGCGGGCGCTACTCGAAGAGCTCGTCAGACGTTCCGAGCAAGCCGGCTACTGGACGCTGAGCGCCGGGGTGTTCCCCGAGAACGAAGCGTCGATCCGACTGCACAAGGCGTGCGGATTCCGGGAGGTCGGCGTGCGCGAGCGGCTCGGCGAGCTGCATGGCACCTGGCGTGATGTCGTCCTCCTCGAACGCCGCTCCCCAGTGGTCGGCGCTTGAGGTACCAGTTCGTCGACTGCCGGTGGGAGCTCGGGAATCCGGCGCGCGGGCGCGAGCTCTATCTCACCGGGCACGTTCCCGGCGCCTCCTTCCTCGATGTCGACATCGATCTCTCGGATCTCGCCGTTCCCGATGCAGGTAGGCATCCGCTCCCGTCGGCGGAGCAGTTCGCGGCCGCCGCTGGCCACGCCGGAATCGGCGAGGGCGTGTACGTCGTCGCGTACGGCAGCGGCGGTGGGCCGGAGCGGCTCTGGTGGCTGCTGCGCCATTTCGGCCACGACGACTGCGCCGTCCTGCTCGGTGGTATCGAGGACTGGGGAGGAGAGCTGCGCGCGGGTGAGGAAGGGATCGCGCCGGTGGAGTTCGTGCCGCGTGAGCGACGCGGCGACACGATCGCGGTAGACGAGATCGCGCGCCGGCTCGCCGATCCCTCGCTCGCGCTCGTCGACGCCCGGATCACGAGCCGCTGGCGCGGGGAGCCGAACGAGATCGACGACCCTCCGGGCCGGATCCCCGGGGCCGCAAACGCTCCTTGGAACGAGCCGCTGCCTGAGCTTCCCGACGGTGAGCTCGTCACGTATTGCGGCTCCGGCGTCACCGCGTGCGTCACGCTCCATCGCGCGTGGCTCGCCGGCCGCGACGGCCGCCTCTATCCGGGCTCGTGGAGCGAGTGGTCGCAGCGTGGACTGCCGCTCGAGCGCGGCTAACGCCGCGACAGCCCCGCGCTTGCCGCCGAGAGCGCGAACTTCGTCAGCGACCGGGGCATCCGCTGTGCGTCCTTGATCGTCGCGCGGAGCGCGTCCGCGAACTCCTCGACGTCCTCGTCCGTTACGACGAGGGGCGGCAGGATTCGGATCACGGCCATGTCGTGGCCCGCGACCTGGCTGAGGATGTGGTGCTTCGTGAACAGCGGCACGGCGACGAGCTGAGCGAAGAGGCCGCGCTGCGCGCGCTCGATCATCCGATAGGTCCTGCGGCCGCCGCCTTCCGGTTCGCCGAACTCGATCGCCCAGGCGAGCCCGAGCCCTCGCACCTCGCGTACGACCTCGAACTCGTCCACTAGGGGCCGCGTCAGCTCGAGCAGCCGTTCGCCGAGGCGCGCGCTCTGTTCCACAAGGAGCTGCTCGCGCAGCTCGTGCAGCGTCGCGAGGCCGGCCGCCATGCCGAGCTCGTTCGGCGCAAACGTCGAGCCATGCGACATTGCATGCGACATCGAGTCGAAGACCGCCTCGTGCACTGACCGCGCCATCAGGAGCGCTCCGACCGGCACGTAGCCGCCGGAAAGCGTCTTCGCGACCGCCACGAGATCGGGCTCGAGCCCCCAATGCTGGAAGGCGAACATCCGGCCCGTGCGACCGAAGCCGGTCATCACCTCGTCGGCGCAGAAGAGCGTTCCGTAGCGGCGGCACAGCTCCTGCGCTCCCTCGAGATAGCCGGCCGGCGGGAGGTGGATCCCCTTGCCCTGCACCGCCTCGACGAGGAAGAGCGCGACGTCCTCGCGTTGCAGCTGTTGCTCGAGTGCTTCGAGATCGCCGAACGGGACCTGGTCGAACTGCGGCAGCAGAGGCTGGAAGCGCGCTGTGAACTCCTCGTTGCCGTTGGCCGACAGCGAGCCGAGCGTCAGCCCGTGGAAGCCGTGCTCGGCGGAGAGCACGCGCTCGCGCCGGGTCGCGGCGCGCCCGAGCTTGATCGCGGCCTCGACCGACTCCGTGCCGGAGCTCGTGAACAGACAGCGTTCGATCCGACCGCCGGCAAGTCCGATCAGCTCCTCCGCGAGCAGGCCGGGGAGGAGCGTTGTCCCCATCGCGAGCATTCCCGGCGTCTCGAGCTCGAGCGCCTCGACGAGCGCCGCGCGAACGCGTGGGTTGTTCCGCCCGACGCCGTACATCCCGAAGCCGCCCAGCAGGTCGAGGTAGCGCGTCCCGTCCGCGTCGAAGAGGTACGCCCCCTCCGAGCGCGCCCAGGTGCGGTCGAAGCCGATCGTCCGCAGGACCCGCACGAACTGCGGGTTGATGGTGCGCGCCCAGAGGTCGAGATCCTCGCCGCGCCGCGAATCGAGCAGCGCCTCGAGGCTGAAATCGCTCATCGCCTTCGGACTGTAGCTAGGCGCTGCCGAAGCGCTCGAGCAGCCGTTCCGCGTACCAGTCCTCCCATCGCTCCCCCCGTGGCTCGGCCGTGTATTCACGGTCGAGCGCGACCAGTTCGGACACGAGGTGACTGCGGATGGGAGTTGCGCCGAGCAGTTGTGGCAGCTCTGACAGCGTGAGCAGCCAGTCGGCGTACCACGACGCCCAGTCGGGATCGTCGCCGTCGACGATGCGGAAGACGACGTGATGCGTCTCGGCCGCCTCGTGCAAGAGGTCGGCGACTGCGCTCGCGTCACTCATCGCCGCCGATCCTCCCACGCCGCGCGCGCGTGCACAATGTCCCGCGGCCCCCGTAGCTCAGTGGATAGAGCAGTGGTTTCCTAAACCACGTGCGCATGTTCGATTCATGCCGGGGGCACTACGATCTGGTTAGCCGATTAAGAGCATGCCCCCGCCGTAGAAAACCAGCAGTCCGAGGAGGATCCACGTCGAGCGGTAGCCGTGGTCTTGGCTCGCAGTTCGCACGATCACGAACGCAACGACCCAAGCAACGGGCGGGCCGTATCGGCGAGCCTTGCCCACGGGGACGCATTTTGCCGCCCGGGCGAACGAGCTACTTCGGCCGAACGACGCGCAGCACTGCGTGCATGCCTTGCTCGCGGTGATCCGCGATCGCGCACCAGAGCAGGTATCGGCCCGGCCTGAGCTTCAGCTCGCGGTCGACGACCTGGCCCGGCTGCACGCTGGGAAAGTGGAAGATCCGCGTCCCGCCGATGCGCCGGATGTCGAGGTCGTGCGTGTCCTGGCCGCGGTTGACCAGCTCGACGATCACGTGGCCGGCTCTTACCTTTGTGCGGGAGAGGCTGTAGCTGAACTCCTGCGCGACGACCTGGACACGCGCGGGCGGGTGCTGTGCCACGTGCGGCGGGACGATCATGCGACGAGCTTCGGCCGTGAGAAGGAGGCTGCCTGCGGGATCACTGCGGCGGCGTCAACGTTGAACCACTGCTCGAGGAGAGCTGCATAGACACCGCGGAAGTCCGAGGTGGCTGACACGTTGCCGTCCGTGTCCAGACCTTTCTGCAACCCGGGGAACTCGCCGACCATGTTCCCGGCTACTCGGGTTCCGACGAGGAAGCCGACTCCGGCGGCGCCGTGGTCGGTACCGCTGTCCCCGTTCTCGGCGGCGCGACGCCCGAACTCCGACCAGATGTGTACGAGAACCCGGTCGGCCAGGCCGCGCGCCTCGAGGTCGCGCTGGAACGCGAGCAGGGAGTCCGAGGTCAGCTGCAGTCCGTCGGTCAGGGCGGTCGGCTCGTCGGCGTGCGTGTCGTACTCGCCCGGCGCTGTCAGCGCGACACAGTGAAGCGGCAAGCCGGCCGCGAGCATGGCGGCAAGCCCTGCGAGCCTCTGTGGGAACGGGTCGTTCGACTGCGGATAAGGCACGGGGCTCGAGATCCCGTTCGAGGACTGGAACGGGATCAACTGCCGGCGCAGGCGGTCGACCTGCGCCGCGACGTTGCCCGCGGTCCGCAGCCCGGCGTCCGCGGGCTGGTGGCCCATCAGACCGATCGTCTCGAGCATCCGCTGCTCGACCTCGCCCCAGACTCGCTTGCTGTAGAAGTCGTACTGGTCGGGGCCCGAGATCGACGCGACCGGAACCTTGGCGGTCGCGAGGGCGGGGGCGAGCGTGTCGTCGAGCGAGAGTCCCTGGAGCGGGTTGTCCTTCTTCCCCACCCGGTCGAGGTACCGCCCGAGCCAGCCTGTCCGGAGCGTGGCCGCCGTCGCTCCGACCTCCCAGTAGTGGCGTGACGTGAAGTGCGACTGGTCGGCGTGCGTGTAGCCGACGGCCGGCAGCACCGTCACCTTCTTCTCCGAGTAGAGCTTCTCGAGCCCGCCAAGCGCCGGATGCCAGTAGAGGCGGTCGTCCTCGGCGAACTGTGTTCCACCGGCGAGGGCGAGCTGCGGCCGGAGCTGCTTGTAGAGCGGATCGCCCTGTGGTGACAGCACCGAGAGGCCGTCGGCGCCGCCCTCGAGGAAGACAGAGACGAGAATCGGTGCAGCCGGCCCGGACGCTGCGGCGGCGATCCCGTCCTCGAATGCACGGAGGCCGAGCAGGGAGCCGCCGTAGACGGCGACCGCGGCGCCGATGCTCTTGGCGAGGAAGTGGCGTCGGGTGAGCCCAGTCCCGGCCGGAAGCGGCATGCCAGGCTCGATCGCGGGGAGTCCACGGCCGGCCTCGGCGAGTGCGCGATGAAGCATCCGCGACCGCGAGAGCCCGTCGCAGTGATTGCACGGTCTCGTCATGCGGCCTGCAGCTCCGGCGAGACGGCGATCAGCTGGCGTAGCGCGTTTTGAACCATCACCGGGTACTGCTCGCGCTTCCAGTCGGCGCCCTTTGCGTCGCTGAGCGCTCGGTGCGCGAACGTGTGGAGCGCGTGGTGGGTGTCGGGCCCGAGCGGCGGGTTGTGCCAGAACCGACAGGCGTGGTCGAGGAGCTTCTTCGCGTCGTAGGGCTGGTGGGCGTGCCCGGGGTCGAGCGCTTGACGGTCGAGCACGTACTGGGCGATCCACCAGCGTCCGCGCCATGTGGCGGTGTCGAGCCAGCGCGTGTCGTCCCAGCCGGCGACGTTGGGTGGGTAGAAGAGCTGCTGCCCTGCCATCGAGTCGAGCCACGTCCAGGCGGTGGTGTCGATGCCGCGCTTGATCCGGCGCAGCAGGCCGGCGTTGTAGACCACCGGCGGCTTCACCAACCGGGGGCCCTTGTACAGCGCCGGATGGCGCAGGATCGCGGCGACGACCGGCCGCACTTCGTATTTCGAGCGTTTGTACAGCCGCTCGAGCGCGCGCTGCGTGCCGTGATCCGGAGCCTCTGGGACGAAGTAGCTCCAGAGCTTCTGGACGAAGAACGAGGCGTGGTCTGGATGGGAGACGCAGAGCCGGCATGAGTCCTTCCACGTGAACCGGCCTCGGTGATGGAAGATCGTCTTCACGCCGGGATCGTGGTACTCGGGGTCGTAGCGGAAGTCGACCGGCCCGCTGTTCTGGCTCCAGCTGTTCCGGAAGCCGGTGAGGGCACGCGCCTGCTGGCGGACGTCTCCCTCGGTGTAGCCGTGGTCGGCGCCGAGCGTGAAGAGCTCCATCATCTCCCGCGCGTAGTTCTCGTTCGGCGAGTCCTTCGAGTTGTCGCTGCCGTTCAGCCACAGCAGCATCGCCGGGTCCTTCGTCACGTCGAGCAGCAGGTCGTGGAACGAACCGAGACCGTGCTGCCGGAAGAGCTCGTTCTGGTTGATCATCAGCCGCTGCGAGCCGACGCCGTTGTTCGAGGTCGCGAACCAGTCGTGCCAGATCAGCGTCATCCGCTCGACGAGCGGGCGCGAGGTTCGCACCATCCGGTCGAGCCACCAGACATGATCGTGACCCCAGGCGTCGAAGGGTGCGAGCGGGAGGCCCTTGTCGTCGTGCGGCTTGTGCCCTACGAGGTGCTCCCGCCCGGGATTCGTCAGCTTGTGGACGGCGCCTTCGAGCCCGAGGCGTGCGAGCTTCTGCGCCTCACCGGGCCGCGGCCCGAACCCGGCACGCCAAAGCAGCCGCTCGGCCTGGGCGGCCCCAAACGTCCCTCGCCATGCGGCGACTCCCGCCACGCCAGAGGCATCGGCCGCCGTTCGGATGGACGGGATCCCCGATCGAGGGGGCCATCTTCACGCGCTAAAGTCGCACCCCGATTCTTTGTTGCAATCAGCACGCGCCGGGAGGACACTCGAACTGGCGGGTAACCGCCGCGGGGACGAGAGGAGCCTGAACCCGGCACGAGCCGAGACAAGACGAGCCTCCTGGCGATCCTGTCGTGCGCTGCGGTCCTGGTCGGAGCCGGAGCGACCGGACGGGATGCTCACGCACGTGGGAGGCAGGTCGTCCGGGTGACCCTCGGCTCGCACGTGATCGGTCACTTCCACTCCAACTCGATACGCGTGAGTGGGCTAACAGCTCGCTCGGTCGGCGTTCGTCTCATCGGCGCGACCGCCATGAGTGGACGTGCCTACGAATGGACGCCGTACCGATGGCAACAGCTGCGGCTGCGTCGCGGTACCTGGCGAGGCGTACTGCCGGCTCCGGTCCTATTCGGGATGTACCAGCTGCAGCTTCGCCTCGATCACGGCCGCAAGCTCGTCACCAGTCCGCACTGGCTGGAGCGCGTGTTTCCCTACCGGACCGAGGCCCGCCGGTCCTTCGCCAGCCCCGCCGCCGTCATTCATGACTACGTCGTCCATTTGCCCGGGCACAAGGTCCTCGTCGCGACTCGTCCGTGGCCGCTGGCCTCGTACGACCACCGCGACTCGCGGCTCCACCGGCTCTTTGCGATCGCCTTCGCTCCGCGCAGCAAGAAGGGCCCACGAAGCGGAAGGTTCATCACGACGGTTCGCGAGGGATTCCACGGAGGCTGGCGCCTGCTGCAGGTCTCGACCCAGCCGCTCGGCTGAGCGCAGCCGTTCGCTCGTACGCAGAAGGGCCCGCTCGCGCGGGCCCCTCGTGTCAAGCCGATGAACCTCTGGTTCAGGGACTTGGGGTAGCCGCGAGAGCAGCCTGTGCGTTCACGAGCCCCCACCCGAACTTCGTGTCGTAGTTCGGGACGCCGAGGTCGGTGGCCGTCCGCTCCATGATCCTCTCGACCTGATCCGGCGTGAGGTTCGGGTTCTTGCCGAAGATCAGAGCCGCGACGCCCGACACGTGCGGAGTCGCCATCGAGGTGCCGCTGTCGTAATTCCACGCCATCGCGATGTTGAACACGGTGCCCGTGGGCGGGAGCGAGGCGACGAGCGCCTCACCGTCGGTCTGCGAGAGCGAGACTGCCGGGATCCACGGGGTGCCGTTGTCGGTCGCCGTGCCGAGCGTGCCGTTGAAGTTGCCCGGGCCGTTCGCCGGGTTGTTGTAAAGGATCGCCGACGACGCGCCCGCCTTCATTGCGCTGTCGACCTTCTGCGCGAAGCTGACGGCTCCGCGCTGGATCACGGCGACGAATCCTGCAGGCGGGCTGGCGCCGCAGGCGGCCGCGGTCTGCGCGAGGCCGCAATTCACGAGCGTGTTGTTGATGCCGGCCGTCGGCGTTGCGGCCGCGAACTCCAGCGGCAGACCGGCGTACGTCGTGCCGCCTGCAGTCACGAACGCGTCGCGACCCTGACCCGCCGGGAACGACGAGAGGTTGTTGACGCCCGGCGCAACGAGGTCGAGCTGCGCCCCAGTATTCGAGAACGACGCCAGGTGGTTGCTCGAGTCGACGGCACCGACCGAGACCACGCTCTGATACGCGCCGGGGAACGACAGCTTCTTGGCCGAGTCGTTGCCCGCGGCGACCACGATCAGCGTCCCGTTGTTCCGGATCTGGTTGTAGAGCGCCTCCTCGGCCTGCGACTTGTCGCCGCCCCCGAGGCTCATGTTGATCACCTTGCAGCCCTGGTCGGCGAGCCACTGCACGCCCGCCATGACCTGGCTCGTCTCACCGCTGACGCTTCCGTCCGGCTGGGTGCCGAGCACGCGCGCCTCGTACAGCTTGGCCTCCGGAGCGACGCCGTGGATGCCGCTGCCGTTGATCGCACCGAGGATGATTCCGGAGACGTGCGTCGCATGCGTCTCGGTCGCCTCGACGCCGAGCTGGAAGACGTCGACCGTCGGCTTGCTCGGGTCGAACGCGTCGTAACCCTTGACGAAGTTCGGCGCGATGTCCGACTGCGTCGTGTCGAGCCCGGTGTCGGCGACGCACGCCTTCACGCCCGCGCCCTTGTAGCCCTCGGCCTGTGCCTCGACGGCGTGCGTCGTCACGAGACCGTAGAGCCCGTTGTCGAGGCTCGGCACCATCTCCGACGACAGCAGGTCGCTGCTGAGGCTCATTGGCGTCCGGACCGGATCGGTCTCGACGTAGTTCACGCCTGTGGCCTGCTTGACGCTGTTGACCTGACTCGGTGCCAGATCGACTGCGAGTACGTTGATCGACGGAAACGAAAGCCGAACCTTGCCGCCGTGGCTCGTCACGAGCGCTTTGTCGGCGGAGTTCAGCGAGTGGTTGAAGCCGATCATGTAGTGCTGTAGGGACGGCTGCGCAGAGCTGGCAGCGGCCGCGCCGGCGAGCAGCGCGATCGCACCGATGACAAGCGCAGCGAAGAATGCTTTCTTCACCTGAAGAGCCCCCTCCTGGTTGTTCGAGTCCGCTACGGACCCGTTTCGAGGCCGGAATCCTATGTCAGAGGCTTCGATTTCTCAACGTGACCACTGTGTGATCGGCCGCTCCTGAGCCTGGCCGTCCAGCGCGAGATCGGCGCGCTCGTTGAAGAAGCAGATCAGCCCGCGGATCGGGCTGACGTCGCCGTTCGGCTCCGCATACGTCCAGGCAAGGTCGTCGTTCAGCGTGTCGCCCACCCGTACGTGCCAGTAGGAGGCGACGCCCTTGTACGCACAGCGCGACGTCTTCGCGGAGGGCTCGAGCAGATCCGTGCGCACGTCCTCTGTCGGCAGGTAGAAACGCGCCGGCAGACCGGACTCGAAGAGTGCGACGGCCCGCGTGCTCTCGGCAATCGGCTCGCCGTCGACCGAGACGCGTACCGCGCGGGTGGTGCGGTAGGTGTCGATGCGGTGATACGGATCGCGCGGGTGCCCGAAAGCCTGCTCGTCCTCGACGAACCACTCGTCGAGCTTCCCCCAGTAGAAGGCTGCGTACCCGGCGAGGAAGGCAGCGGGCGCGATCGGCTCGCGGTAGGTCCAGACCGCGTCCGTCTCGATGCGGTCACCAACGCGAATCGAGCGGTACGACGCGTCTCCCTTGTGCGGACAGTGCGTCTGCGTGTCGCTCGGTTCAAGCAGGTCGTGCCGCAGGTCATCCTCCGGTACGTAGTAGACGGGGAGGTGCGCCGTCTCGTACAGGAGTCTCGCGCCGAGAGTGTCGAACACGGTCTCACCGCCGAATGTGCCCCGCAGCCGGTACGGCACCGGGTCGAAGTAGAGGACAGAACCTGTCGGCGGATCGGGCGTGAAGTTGAAGCGGCCGGCAGGGACGTTGCCGAACGGTCCGGTGCCGGACGAGAGTCCCATCGTGAAAAGAAACCCTGCCAGCCGGGAGTCGGGCTATGCGAGGCGGGAGCTCAGCACGCGTTCCCAGAGCTGGTCGCCGCCGACGGCGAGGCACCCGTCCACGACGGCGTCCTCGCCGAGGGCGCTCGGACGCACCTCGGGGACGATCGGCGAGAGATCCGCTAGACGTGCGCGAACCTCTTCGGCAAAGCCCGGCGCCCGGCCGATGCCGCCGCCGAGCACGATCAGCTCGGGGTCGACGACCGCCACGATCGCCGCGAGCGCACGCGCGACGATCGCCGCTTCCTGGGCGACGATCTCACGGGCGGCGCTGTCGCCGGCCGCTGCCGCGGCGAAGACGCTCCGGGCGCTGCGGCGCCGCGTTCCCGCCCTCCGCGCGGCCCGGACGACTGCGGCTGACGACACGGCCGATTCCAGTGCTCCGCGGCGGCGCGCGTCTCGCGGATCGACATCGCCGTCGGTGAGCGGCAGGAACGCGATCTCGCCCGCCGCTCCGTGAGCCCCGCGATGAAGCTCGCCGTCGAGAACGAGTCCCATCCCGATCCCGGTGCCGACGGAGACGAACGCGAAGGTCGAGAAGTCGCGGCCGTGGCCGAAGTCGCGCTCGGCGAGCGCGGCGGCATCCACATCGTTTTCGATCATGGTTTCAGGGCCAAGGAGGCGCCGGAGGTAGCGCAGCACCGCCGGCCTCTCCCAGCCGGGCAGGTTGGGAGCGAGCTGGAGCGCGCGGCCATTGGGCTCGACAACGCCTGGGCTGCCGACCACCGTCTGCAGGAACGTATCGTTGCGATCGACACGTGCTTCCTGCAGAAGCTCGCCGGCAAGGTTGGCGAGCTCGCGTACCCGAGCGGCGCCGCTGGAGGTCCGCGCGGGCCGGCTCTGACGGGAACGAACCGTGCCGGCGAGGTCGGTGACCGCACCCCGGACGAACTCCCGCCCCACGTCCAGTCCCAGGACGAAGCCCGCATCACTGCGGATCTCGTACAACAGCGCGCTCCGCCCGCGGCCCCCTACCCGGCGGCCGGCCTGCTGCACGAGCGCGTCACGCTCGAGGCTCGTCAGGGCGAGGGCGACCGTCGGCTTCGAGAGACCGGAGGCACTCGTGAGGTCGCTGCGCGACACCGGCCCGGTTCCTCGCATCCGCTCGAGCAGCAGCTGCTCGTTGAGGGTACGCATCAGCCTCGGCCGCGCCGCGCCCGTCGTGGTTGTCGTCGCCGTCGTCACCAGCTTGTCACGACGATAAAGATAGGTTAGTTTCCTAATTCATGGAAGGAGCACTGCTGCGCGGCCAGCGCCGCGCCTTGCTCACCGCGAGGACCGCCCGTCGGCGGCCAGGGAGGGATACGAGATGAAGCGAGGGCTTCTCGTTCTGCTGCTCGCAGGCATCACGGCGGCGGCGTGGACAGCCGTTGGCAGTCAGGCCGGCACGAAACACGCGTCCGGCGGCTCGTCGGTGACGATCGCAAACGTTGCCGGCATGAGCTGGACCTGCAACTTCAACCCGTTCAACAGCACAGTCCAGTTCCTTGCATTCGGGCCGATGTATGAGGAGCTCGTGTTCGTGAACGCGCTCAAGAGCGGCGCAGCGACTCCGTGGCTCGCGTCGAAGTACACATGGTCGAATCACGCGAAGACGCTCACCTTCACGATCCGGAAGGGCGTCAGGTGGTCGGACGGGAAGCCGCTCACCGCAGCCG
>Ga0207646_10001030_pt1 | contig 35621 bp, 36 predicted proteins | sample KBSK5502metaG_FD_184343 | JGI IMG/M metagenome (GOLD analysis project Ga0207646, IMG submission 184343) | Corn, switchgrass and miscanthus rhizosphere microbial communities from Kellogg Biological Station, Michigan, USA - KBS K5-50-2 metaG... | ecosystem: Host-associated > Plants > Roots >... | reverse complement strand
ACGCGCCGGAAGCTCGTCGGGATAGATGTAGCCCTCTTCGAGGAGCGTGCGGGCCAAGGTCCCGGACCGGTCGCGATAGAACCGCCACGATCCAACGAGCCCGCGCTGCGTGGGCCCGGTCTCGGTCTCCCAGTCGACGACGAGGACCTCGGTCGGGAGGGCTCGGCGTCGCGTGCCGACGTGGGCCTTCTTGTCCTTCTTCGGTTCGGGGTTGCTGCGCACAGTGAACGCGCGAACCCAGATCGGCAGCGTCGTTGGTTCGTCCGCTCTCACGTCACACGTCCGGGACTTCGCGCCAATGCGGCTGGTACTGGTCGAGCGAGGCAGCGCTACGGCTGAGACGATCCGCACATCGCGCCGCCCACCCCGCCAGACCTGATAGCACGGTGGACTCGGGACGCGCCTCGCTGGCGCGTGCGAAATACAGCGCGACGCGCCGGAGTCCCAATGTTGCGAGCTCGAGGTTCGTGTGGCCCCTGGGGAGCTTCACTCCCGCACTGGTCCAGTCGGCGTGGACGAGCGAGTGGTCGGGGGCGCAGAGCGGCGTCGTGAACTCCGGGTCCAGGTAGCTGCGTTGCCTGTCGCGACCGGTCAAGTGATGGCGATGACGCGCGGCGGCGTCGCAGATCGCGCAGCGCTCAGTCACCGATGATCTCTCGGTACGGGTCGTCGGGGTCGAAGCGTCGGCTGTCGCCGAGACGCTCGAGCTCGTCCGGGTCGGTCTCGACGACCTCGCCCGCGATGCGGACATCACGGACGCGCGCGAGCTCATCGACGGACGCTTCGCCGTGCATGAACCGCCACTGGACGTCCCACACCGCACGCGCGAGATCCGCTTGGCGCGAGCCTCGTACCGGGAGGAAGACGAGTCCCTTGCCCCGGACGACGACCGGCCGCAGTCGCAAGAGCCGGTCCGCCGGGGTCGGGAAGGTCCGGCCGTGGCGGGTCGGGCCTACTGCATCGGGCGCCCACCAGCGCACCACCGACATCGGAACCCGAAGCTCCCGGGCCGCTTCCTCGAGCGACGACCCGGTGTCCCGCGCGCGTGACACGACCCCGAGCGCGGCGGAACGCGACTCACGAGCTTCTTCCGGCAGTCGTCCGAAGTCGGCTGGCCGTCGCGGCAGGCGCGGCGCGAGACGCTGCTTCCAGTACGAGGCGAACCCGCGCTCGTGCGCCCGGCGGTTGCGCTCTTCGTATTCACGGCGGTAGTCGCGCTCCATCACCAGCGAGAATGCGCAGTGAGGAGGGCTCGCGAATAGCGTGGGACAGCGACCAATACGGCCCTCTTCGGTTGCAAGAGATGTCTGACTTCCCACCTCCTGGAGGGCTGTCTGCATCCTCTTTGACCACGTCAGCGGTACGACGAACCGTTCAGCAGAACTACGGCATCGCTGTCTCCGCGCCACAGCTGCGCGAGTTCGCGCGATGGGGTCTGATTCAGCAGGATCAGGATGGTCGTTGGCCACGGGAGACGATCGAACTCGTCCGACAGCTCCATGACGTAAGGCAGCGCCATCCGCGACTGCGCCAGCTGCATCGCCGGGTCGTGTATCTTCGGAGCGACCACCGTCGTTTCCCGATTCCAGATGCGATCGTCCGTCGCGCGATGCTCAAGATGCTGCCGATTAAGGCGTCTGCCCTGAAGGTGCGGCATGTCTACGAAGCGATGCGCCGGAGAGATGCGAAGCTGAAGGGAAAGCCTTTGTCTCGTCGGCGGCGATCCGATTGGCGACCGCCACCTGCGAGCACGTGGAAACGGCTCCTGAGCGACGAGCGGTGGGTCCCAACTGTCGAGCTTCGGTTGCAATCGCAGTACCGATGGGTTCGACAGCTTCTCGACATCGCGGGCAGCATTCGTGTCGACGGCCGTCGATTGCCTTTCGAGGAAATCGTCGTTCTCTACACCGTGATCGATACCGCGCTCATGAGGCGAAGACCTAGGTAGTACTTCCTGACGTTGGTCTCGTGTGTTTTCCTTGAACTGAAAGAGCCCCCGCGACGTTGGCACGTCCGGGGGCATGGCACGGAGGTATTAGCTCCATGCAGGCGAACCGTATCGCTTCGCGTGCTCCGACCTCAACCCAAACGCACGGCGATGACGCAGGCACCGTCTTGGTGCTCTCCGGATATGGACTTCGGGTTTCGGTGAGCCGACGGCACCTCCACCTCTCCGACGGAGTCGGCCGGGTACGGCGCACTCTGCGTCTGCACCGCGCGACAACGAAGCTTCGACGCCTTGTTGTGATCGGCCATACCGGTTACATAACGCTCGAGGCACTGCGCTGGCTCGGCGATGTCGGTGCCTCGTTCTCACAAATCGACAGCGACGGCAGGCTGATCGCGTCATTCAGCCCTCGTGGAACGCAGGACGTCCGTCTGCGTAGGGTCCAGGCACAGATCGCCGGTACGGGTGCAGCAATGGACGTCGTCCGGATGCTCCTGCAACGCAAGGTCGCGGGCCAGCTCAATGTGCTTTGCGCGGCTGCGGGCAGTTCTCCGCGTTCAGCGCTTGAAACAATTCAGGAGTCAGCTCGGCGGCTCCCGAGTGCGGCGAGCTTGGAAGAACTCAGCTGGCTCGAAGCACGAGCGGCCAGCGCCTACTGGACCTCACTCGCCGAGCTGCCGGTGCGTTTCCCCGCGGCTGAACTGCGCAACGTCCCGGCGCATTGGCTCGAAGTTGGTCCGCGGGCATCGCCGCTCACGGGACGAGCGCACAACGCAGGAACGCCGGCGCATGCCTGCTTGAACTACCTCTACGCAATCCTTGAAAACGAGGCACGCGTCGCGCTCATGAGCGCCGGGCTCGATCCGGAGATGGGTCTGCTCCACACCGACCGTCGCTTCCGGAGCTCGTTCGCGCTGGACATTCTCGAACCGGTGCGGCCCGACGTTGACACTTTCCTCTTCGAGCTATTGCGGACACAGGTGCTCTCACGGCGGGACTTCGTCGAGACGCGGCTCGGGGTCTGTCGCCTCGGGTCTGACATCGCGCGCCGCTTCGCGCAGACCGCGCCGACGTGGGCGGCGCGCGTTTCGGTCGTTGTTCGTGACGTTCTTCGATTGCTCGAGGCGGCAGAAGCCGACGGCGAGCGTCCCGGGCCGGCGAAGGCCATCGGAAAACCTCCGAAGGGCATCGGAAAGGGCGCCCTGCACCGGCGAACGATCTCTAACGACGCCCAACAGGTCGATTCGCGGCCGGAGCCGGTCTGCGAGGACTGCGGTACCGAAGTACGTCGCGGAACCCGCAGGTGCCGAGGATGCGCACGAACGCAAAAGGTGAAGTGGGCGGGCCAGTTGGGCGTGCTGAGCGCTGCTGCGACCGCGAGGCGGCGCGCGGCTGGCGTAAGTGTTCGGATGACGCCGATGGTTGCGGCGCGCCGCGCGGCGAAGATCACGGCCAACCAACACGCCGCGCGCGAATGGCGCAAAGGCACCCCGCGTCGTGGCGCAGACCGCGAGCGTTTCCGGAGCGAGGTGTTGCCGCGGATTCGGGACTTGCCCCTACGGACTATCGCCGACGCGACGGGCGTCTCGGTGACGTGGTGGTCACTCGTCAAACGGGGTGTGAAGGTTCCGCAGGAACGTCATTGGCCGGTCCTGCTGGACCTCGCCGCAAAGTCGTCGAATGCCGCGACCCGAGACTTATGATCCGGAGGTTCAAGGAGATGGCAACGCCTCGCATCACGCAAGTCGAAATCTCGTCGATTCCGCGGCCGAAGCCGCTCGGGTTCTTTGACCCGACCCCGGTCGTGACAGCGACCTTCGACGACGGAACTAAGAAGAAGCTCTTCTCTTTCTATCCGGATGAGATCCGCTTCGACGAAGGAGAACTCGTCGGCCTCACGGAGGCTGAGGCGCGTGATCTATACCGACGGAAGGACGTCGCCTACCTGCGCGACGACTGAGGCGCAGCGGTCTGGCTGAGAGCGACCGCGCGGGCCCGCTAGTCAGTCCTCTCTGAACTCCTCGGCTTGAAGCTGCGCACGAAGAAGGGCTCGGCTGTAATCGTCGCCCTCAGCCAGCGCCCGCGTGGCGATCGCGCGGAGCTCTGCCGTCGAGTAGTCGTCCGGGAAGAGTCGTCGGTTGTCGGCGTCACCCACGAATGCGAACACTACCGAGTTCCAGTGTTGAGGCCACGCCTCCGCGCTCCCCGGCGAGTTCTACGGAAGCTGGTCGAGGCTGCCAGGCATCGGTAGGGCGATCCACCCCTCGACCCGCGCGGCTTCTGCGTCCTCGGCAGGAATCTAATTTCGCAGAGTCCCTTGGCGTGAGCCCGCGCGACGAACGAGCAGACGAGCGCATCGAAGCAATCCTCGTCCGCTTGGTATAGCTCCGCTGACGCGCTGTCGCTGTATCGCACCCACGGGCGGAAAAGCATCTTCGCTGCAGCGCGTACCGCGACAGCTCCCCCAGCCCCCTTGTAGTGAGGGTGCGTATTGGTCCAACGGAAGAGTGCGCCGGCCGGATATACCTCCACCAGGGTCCCTCCCGCTCCAGAGCGATCTTGTCCTCGACGTCCCGAAAGTCGAGACAGCAGGCGTGCGGCACGGACTGCGGGCCAGGCAATCCGATCGGCGGCCACGCTGAGTGGCGGGCGTCCAGTCTGGCTCCACACGAAACGGTCCGTCGCGCGAAAGAACAGGCGCCGCTCGTCCCCCATTGCGCCGGGCCAAGCCTCGAACCTGTGATGTGCGGCGATCGCGTCGACAAATGGCGTCGGCCAACCGAGGGGAACGTCGATGCCGATAAGAGTCGCGCGTGCAAGAACTGCCTCGAGCATCGCGTCCGTGGCCTTTCGTTGCGGCGGCTGAACGAGCGCCTCGCCGTACTGCCACTCGATGACGCAAATGACGGTCCTACGCGGACGAGACGAGAGGTCGATGCCAGCCGTCTCCACGCTGCGCCGAGGCTACTCCATTTTGGAGTCGTCGCTGACTCTGCTGGACGCTCGCGCGCGTGGCTCGCCGAACTGCGGAATACACGCGATTTCTGCGCCGCCTGCGGGCTGCGCGCGAACGCGCCGGGCTGACGCAGGCCGAGACCGCGCGGCGTCTGGGCAAGGGCCAGGCTTATGTCTGGAAGTCGGAGGTAGGCGAGCGACGCGTGGACGCGATCGAGTTGAAAGAGTTCGCGAAGGTATACGGAGTCCCAATCACCTACTTCTACGAGTAACCGCGGCGAGTCAGCCGCTGACGTTCGGCCGGTTCGCACCGCCAGCCGCATCGAGCACGGCCAGCACGCGTCCGGCGGACGCCGCGACAGCTGACCTGACCTCGCACTCCCAGAAGCGGAGCACCCGCCAACCAGACTGTTCGAGTAGGCGCGTCGCGCGTCGATCCCGGGCACGGTTCCGACGGATCTTCGCTCGCCAGAGGTCTCGGTTCGGCCCTCTGAATTCGGTCCGACCGTGCACCGGGCAGCCGTGCCAGAAGCAGCCATCCACAAGGACCGCCACTCGCGCCCTGGCGAAAACGATGTCGCCGCGGTAGCCGCCCGGCAGCCGGGCGTCGACCCGGTATCGCGCGCCGGCTCGGTGGAGGACCCGACGAATGAGCCACTCGGGCTCGGTGCCACGGGAGCGACGGCCGCTCAGGAACGGGCTGTATCGAGTGGATGACCACCCACGAGTGACGAGACTCGGGGAAGGAAGTTTTCTCACGCCTCTGCCTCTTCGGAGGGGACTTCGGTGATCCGCTCGTCATACGGGATCGGGACGATGGGCACTCCGCGAGCGGCTTCGTTCTCTTGCCAGGCGACCATAGCGCGCTCGTAGCAGGCCCGGACGGGCCCGTAGTCCTCCGGTTCGACGCCGATCACGAGGATCGGCAGCGTGAGCGACATCTTCGCCCACGGGAGCTCTCTCGCAACACGTTCGAAGTACGCGACGTTCTCATCGATGAGGTTCGCGAATTTCTGCATCGGGACGACGAGCACCGCGGCGTCGATCTCGTCCAGAGAGTATGAGAGCTGGAACTTGAAGACGTCCGTGTACCAGCGCGCCATGTTCCCGAACTGCACCTCGACTTGGAGCCGCCCCTTCTTGTAGTCGCCCTTCAGTCCGGTCGTCGGTCCGCCCGTACGTCCCGAGGAGACGATGGGGGGTTGCAGGGTCCAGCCAGCGTCGCGGAACTGTGTGTCGAGGTGCACGTTCAGCGCCTTCTGGTCCACAGGCAGGAAGAAATAGCGGTCTCCCGCATCCCCTCGGTGGGCTTCACGCTTCCGCCGCTTCACCCCACCCCGACGGGGATCAGGGTCCAAGAGCGGGGTCGGCGCCGCCTTCAAGATTCGTAGGATCTCCTCCTTGGCCACACGGAAGCTCGGGTGGTCCAGGACCGCGTCGGCATAGCGGTAGTCGAGGGTTCGTAGGTTCATGCCGTCCTCATGATGTGCCCTGACTGCGCGATCGCCGCGATCGGCTCAGGTGGCGCTTTTTGGAGGTCGCAGGCCCCGTGAAACGAGACCGGTCATGGCCCGATCGCCCGCGCCGATCGCACCGCAGTCGTCAGCTCACGGCGGTGCGGCGCTCTTGTCGCGCGGCAACGGCGCGCGTGTTGAACACAGTCGCGACGATGAACCCAGCCGTGACCCAGTCGGCGTTCTGGAGCAGCTTCACGTGCGCTACGCGTGGGCCCAAGATACGAGCGACGAGAGCCTCGAGGTGTCTGTCGTCCGACTCCGCGAGCCTCTGTCGGACCGCAGCCGCAGCTCTGCCGAGCGCATCGACGAGGTCGTGGGGGTGAGGGCCGGGCCCGCCCCTCACCCAACGGCGCTGGAGCGACGCTGCCGATGCGTCCTGCAACCCTCCCATGGCAAGTTCCCAGAGCGCCGACCATTCCCTGGCCGATGAGCCGATCCGGCTGTGCATCCTGATGCGGCGGTGGAGTGCGCCATCGAGCGGGACCTCGAGGATCTTCTTCGAGCTCCCGTAGTAGAAACGCACCGACCAGCTGATGTCCCTCCCCCCGGTCTCATTGACGAGTTCGAAGCGGACGCCACTGCCGAAGCGCAGGTTTGGGATCGCCGCGCGGAAACGGCGGCGCGCGGGATATCGCGACTGTGAGGGCGCGACGTTGACGGCCTGTGGCCGTATGCGCGGTTGCGGGTGTCGGTACTCGATCGCCTCGAGCGCTGGGAGGTCATCAGCGCGCGTCCCTTTGACCGCATGTGCGACGTAGAAAGTCATAAGAGGTGGGATCGCGTTGCCGACCATCTTGAGCCGGTCGTTGTAGCTGGCGCCGTAGAAGTCGAACGTGATTGGGAAGCCCTGGAGCGACGCACGCTCCCTGAGCGTCAGCCGCCGGAACAGCTTCCCCTCGCCGACGACGATGCTCTCGCGCGAGACCCTCGTGCAGGTCGCAGTCACAGTCCGCGATGGCCGGTCGAACGAGTCGGGGAAACTCATGCGGTTGTAGACCGGGTGGAAAGCCTTCGCCTCGCGGTTCATCCGGACCTCCTCCTCCGTGAGTGGGGGTTCCACCTCGAGCCCGTTCACGGTTGGGCGAGGCAGCACGATCCCATAGAGCGGGTCGGTCACGGGGTCGCGTGCGAGCTTGTCGATGACCTGACCAATAGTCCGTCTCGGGAGGACACGCTTGTAGCTCTCGAGCAGCGTGAGCGGGAAGCGCCCGGCGAGCATCCGGCGACGGGCCTGCGGGAGCCCGAAGTCCGCCATGTCAACAACAGTGACGACGCTGACGAGCGGCGCGAAGCGCCGCAGAGAGCCTCCGCTCCCGAGCTCGCTTTCGAGGATCGCGGCGACCCGCGGCACGTTCTCCATGACCCAGTACGCAGGCCCAACGTGTTCGACGATCTCGAGGAATTTCGCTACGTCGCGCAGCCCCTCTGCGATGTCACCGCCGCCTCCGCGGTTTGCGAACGAGAACTGTGTGCATGGAGGGCTCCCGACGACGAGCTCGACTCGGGGCAGATCGACCGGAGGTAGGGCGCGGATGTCAACCGGCACGAAGTCAGTTCCGAAGTTGGCAGACGCGGTCGAGCCGGCTGCCGGCCACCACTCGTAGGAGGCGACGATGTCGATCCCTGCCATCTTCAGCCCGAGCGTCCACCCGCCCACACCGCTGTAGAGATCTACCGCTCGGAACCGTGAGTCCCTCTCCGGCTCACGTGTTGACGACGGCCGACGACCAGGCCGATGCAGGCGCGATCGACCGACGTCTACTCGACGCACTGTCGTCGCCGCGGTACGCGCCCGCCCGCGCGCCGCTTCCGCTCCCCTTCCGCGACGGATGGTCAAGGGCTCCTCCCAGATGCCGCGGAAGCGCCGCTGAAGTCTACCCGTCTAGCGCGATCGGTCGGGCGTCCACTCGACGCTGGACCCGGCTTGGTTGGATTCCTGCGCGGATCGATCCCTGCGACAATCGCGCCGCACGAGCGGAGGAGGCGATGGCTAAGGGAAATCTCACCGTCCTAAAAGAGCAGCTTGAGGAAATCCGTGGGGTTGTCCCCGCATTGAAGGATGAGGACCTTTTCGTCCTCTGGTTTCTTAAGGCTTACGTCACTGATAGGGACGACGACGCACGTAAAGCGATCACCGGAGCCTCCCATGACAAGGGCGTTGATGCAGTCCTGGTAGACGACCGAACCAAGATTGTGTTCATCGTCCAAGGCAAGTACCGACGGAGCTCGATGCGTCGGCGCGAGCAACGGTCCGATGTGATGTCCTTCGCGCAGCTCGCTGCGATGATCCGCGCCAAGGACGACGAGTTCAACAGCTTCTGCACGGCTCTCGATCCGCTCGTCACCCGTAAGCTACGGGCCGGACGCGAGCGGGTGGTCGATCGTGGGTACCGCCTACGCCTTTGCTATGTCACATTGGGTCGCGTCAGCGCGCCGCTCGAAGCCGAGGCAAGGCGAGTCGCGCGTCGCGGGAAGGGCCCCGAGCTCGCGAAAAACGCGGACTTACTGTTGTTTGATGGCAGGCGGACCCTGCGGCTGCTCGACGAATACGTGGCCGGCGTCGCTCCCGCGATACCTGAGATGGAGCTGCGGGTTGAGCCCGGAGAACGCGGCACCCCCGCCATTCTCTCGCGGTCAGACTCCGACGGCGGGATCACGTCGTGGGTCTTCACGATGGCCGGGACCGACGTTGCTGACCTCTTCCGCCAAGCCGATGTTCGTATCTTTGCGAAGAACATCCGGGGCTGGCTCGGCGACACCGCGATAAACCGCGAGATGCGGCGAACGCTCATGAGCAAGGAAGGGGGGCAGTTCTGGCATCTGAACAACGGCATCACGCTTGTGTGCGACGGTGCGGAGCTGAGCGGCAAGGTCGGTGCTGAGGTAATTCGGGTTAGCAACCCGCAGATAATCAACGGGCAACAGACGACACGAGTACTGGATCAGGCCGGAAAAGCAGCGTCGAAGGCCAGTGTTCTCGTGAGACTCATCCAAATCCCACCGGACCTTAAGGACCCAGAACGGATCGTGGCACGCGTAGTTCAGTCCACCAATTGGCAGAACAAGATTCAGCCCTCTGACCTCATGGCGAATGACCCGTTGCAGGCCCAACTTGAACGCGAATTGCGGAAACTCGGTTACCAGTACCTCCGGAAACGGATGACCAAGCAGGAGGCGCGTCGGGCTGGGGGCTCGAAGGACTCGTTCCTGGTGACGAAGTTCGAGCTTGCCCAAGCCGTCGCCGGCTGCTTAATCGAGGGTCTGCCCCTCCGGGTAGGGAAAGAGCCACTCTTCGAACCGGGTCTCTACCGCCGCATCTTCTGGTCGAGAGATCCCTTCTTCTATTTGGGCCGGTATTGGCTGGTGGACCGGGTCAAATACGTAGCGCGGACCGCGGGCGAGCGCAAGTACTCACGTTGGCTCGTGCAGTACTTCGCATGGCGGCAGCTTGAACCGGTAATCAGACGTTTCGGCTCGCGTTTCAGAGAAGCGGGAGAGATGCCGAAGAAGCACAGAAAGGTTGTTGGCGCGCTGGACACTGTGATCCGCGTTGGGATGAGTGCGGCTTGGGACTTCTACCGGGCCAGCAGGCCGATGTTGGAAGAAAAAGGCGTCAAGCAATTCTTCCAAAGAGAGCATCTGAATGAGAAGACGCTATTCGCTCGATTCGAGGTCTTCTGGAGAAGCGGTCGAAACCGGCACCGACGCCGGTTCCTGAAAGCACGCCAAGCGTTTGAAGATGCGCTTGCAGGCGAGCCGCGGCACCAGACGGTCCGTGTCAAAGCCGCATAGAACCCCGTACCTGACCTTAGGCAAGTGCCCGCCCGTAGCGGTTCGCCGACCGTTTCGGGCCTGCCTGTTTCAGTTCCAGGCGGTCCGGCCGATTTAGTACCCGAAGATCACAAGCGCGCGCACGTTCGTGTAGTTCCCTGGGTGAAAGAACGTAGCCAGACGTCGCGTTACCGCGACGAACGGGCGCTCTGAAAAGCCGGTCTCGCCGTGTCGAAGATCCTGCGGCACGAACAGGAATAGATAGTGCGCACTCGGGCAAAGGTGGCATTTCCAGAAGTCCAACATGTCCATGTTGTTGGTCGTGGTTTTGCCACGTTCGACTTCGAGAAGAATCCCTGTCAACCCGAGTGGAAGAAAGTAGTCAGGTCTGAGACGACTCTCATAGGCAGCAAACAGACCCTTAGCCTCGCTCCGAAAGCCGAGCTCGCTAGCTGTCGCAATGAACGAAGCCTGCACGGCTGTGCTGTGGGCGCGGGGCGCGTGAGCCACGGCGATTGCTCGCTGGCTAATTTCCGTGTTTAGTTCGTCCCTTAGCCGCTCAGCGACCGTCAGCACTTCGTGAAACTCAGCTGTATCCGCCCAGCGAACCTGCACAAAGTGCTTTATGGCGATGGGCATGCGTGAAGCCTAGGCGATGCACGCCCTCGTTAAGTCAATTGGGACTTCCGCAGGCCTCTACGATGCGGGCGCGATGGAAGGCTTCGTCTTCGTGGTCGGACTCGCGTTCCTCGTCCTACTGGCGAGCGCGTTGGCCCGGGTGATCACAAGAAAGAGATGCCCTCAAAGTGCTGAGAAACCAACCGCTGGGACGCGCACCGAAGGAGCGCTTCGAACTCTCATGCTCATTGCCTTGACAGCCGCTTGCACACTCGCGACTCCCAGCGCTTCCTCACCGAGCACGCCGTCGGCCTCTCCTCTTGGCACGGCGCCAACCGGTACCACAAGTCGAGCATCCTTGGCGTCGGCCACCGCGACACAACGTGCACTCATGCTCGGAGAGGTGGCCCGAGTCCCCTCCTTCTATCGAAACTTGCCCGATGCGCCAGCTGAGTTCTCGGTGACCGTTCTGGACTTCGTGCTGGCGACCGCGATTCCGAGCTCGGGCGGGACCACGACTACGCCTCCGCCGGGCGCTAAGTTCGTCCTGTATCTCGTGCGAGCAACGAACGTGAGCCAAGTCCCTGGCAAACCTCCGCTCGTTGGAGCGAGCTTTCGCGGCTCCGGTCTAGCGGGGTTTCCATGCGCGCTCGGTGGCCGCGCCGCATTCGATTCCGAAAGCGACCTCTATCCAGGGATCACTACAGAGGGTTGGGAATGCAGGGTCGTGCAAGCTGCCGCGACCGGGGCAGACGACGACCTCAGGGCAAAGATCGAGAGCTCCTCGGGACTACTGGCTACCTGGGCATTGCGGAAATAAGGAGGAGATGCGTCTCCGCTCTGGTGCCCGGAAATGAAGACGCGGGCACCATGACTCGGAGCCTTTCCGCTCCTCGCCACGTGCGCCGCGCTGGCCTCACCTGAGGGCCGATCGCCGCTGCTGCCGGTCTCGGACCCGCAGAAGCGGCCCCTGCCGGTCCTCACACGCCGTGCCGACTGACCGTCGATCGGCAAGACCGCTGCGTCGCCGACCGTGTCGCCTAGGAGGATACAAGTCACGGGACTCGGATTTCAAGTCGAACGATCACCGGGCTCTTCGGCTGGATGTAGTGGATTCGGACGTACGAATCGGGGCCGATCGGGCCGCCGTGTGAGCGGGTGTTGTTGAATCCCGCCGTGATCTCGTAGTCGCTGTATTCGAAGTGAACCCCGGCCACGTCGAAGCGGTCCGAGTCGTGTCCGGTCACAGGCATCGGATGAAAGTTCTCAGCCGGACCTTCGACGACTTGCGCTGTGCCGTCGCGGAGGGCGGACTGCGCCGCTACGTACCGCCAACCTTGAAAGACCACTGCAAGGATCGTCCACACAAGGGCGAACGTGCCCACGACGAGTGGAAACACGGTGTTGCCGCTGCGGCCGCGCAGGAGGGGGTTCGTCCTATATAGCCCGCGCACGATCGGATGCTCACGGAATAGCCAGAAAACAATCGCCACAGCGAGGAACGGCGTCGCGGCGAGCATCGAGTCGAGTGGCAGGGGCTTCTGTGAGGCATCAAAGACTGTTTGCCATTGGTCGGTGGTCATCGATAAGGGAGATTAGGACGCGCCATCAGCGATCGCGATGGTCCGATCCCGGAATCACATCGACTGAGCCAGGCTCCATGCGCGCACGCGCCGAGCATGCAGCTTCCGAGTTGTTGACATCCACCTCCCGTGGGTGGCGCGTTTCGCAGCGCGTTATCTCTTTATCCCTGTTTGATCTCGACGGCGGTGGCGAGGTTCACGTCGATCATCCGTACGCTCTCGTTGCAGTTCGGATATCTCTATCTCCACTCCCGCCTCGAGCTCGGCGGGATAAGAGATAAGGCGTCGCGAAATGCGCCACTGTCCGGTGCTCGCGCGGCCCTTAGCTAGCATCCTGCGCCGTGGCGTCACCCCGTCCGCAGGCTCAGCCTAATAAACCGTTTTCCAGCAGGAGGCGGTTCGTCATCCCTCGCGTCGGCGCCGCGATGTCGCTGGTCCTAGTTCTCGCAGTCGTCATGTCCTGTGCCCCCGCGCCGTCACAGGGCAACTACCCGACGCGACCCATCACGCTAATTGTCCCAGCGACACCCGGCGAGGATGCCGATCTCGTGATGCGAATCGTGGCGGGTGCTCTTACCAAGGAACTCGCGCAGACCGTGATGGTCGAGAACGTCGGCGGAGGCAACGGCGCAGACGGCACCGACCGTGCGCGGAAGTCAGCTCCGGATGGCTACACGCTCGTGTCGATCAGTGAGAACACCATCATCAATCAGCGCACGGGGCTCGTTAGCTACGGCCCGCTTGACTTTGTGCCAATCGCTTCACTCGCCACATCGCCGGTGCTCCTGGTGACCGCAGCAAACAGGCCCTGGAGCAGTACGAGCGAGCTCATCGCCGACGCCAAGAATCGACCAAACGCGATCAAATGGGGAATGCTGTCGAGCTCGACCAACGCCGCGTTCGCCTTCTCACTCATGGCCAAGACGGGAGCGACCTTCGAGCCTGTTAGCTACGAAGTTCCATCGGCACTCACCCAGGCCCTGCTGAGCGGGCAAGTGGACGTCGCCGCAACCTCGACGACGCAGCAGATTCTCGGCAGCCGTGATCTGAAGTTCATCGGGTGGGCGTCGGAGAAACGGGCCGAGAGGTTTCCGCAGATCCCGACTTTCCGCGAACAGGGACTCGACCTTGTCTTCGGGATGAACCACGGGCTGGCGGCTCCAAAAGGAACGCCAACTGACATCATCAAGAAGCTCGAAGGTGCGCTCCAGAAGGCGATGGCAAGTGCGGACGCACGGACGAGACTCGAGACCGACCAGGGTGTCGTCATCACGTTCTTGACGAGCGACAAATACCAAGACGCGCTGAGCGCGAAGGACAGCGAGCTCGACGGAATACTGAAGCAGTCCGGTCGAAGAATTTGCCCGATTTGGCCGTTCTGCAGATAGGGACCAGAGCGTGACCGATCAAGACCAGAAGGCATTTGACTTTGCGCAGGACGCTACCAAGCAACTGATCACACTTTCGACCGGCGTTGTTGCCATCACGATCACGTTCTTCAAGGACTTTGCGGCGAACGCCCCCTCGGATGCGAAGACGTGGATGCAATGGTCTTGGGTCGTGTACGTGGCCTCGATCGTTTTCGGAGTTTGGACGCTATTAGCTTTGACGGGCGCCCTTGGAGCGGGCGACCCTAGTGCGGGGGGATCGGGCGACACACGAAACAAATCCGACGCCGATAAGGGGCGGCCGTCGATTTACTCGCCGGCCATCACTCTCCCGGCGGTACTGCAAGCGCTGACGTTCCTGGCAGCGCTCGTCATGTCCGTGGTTGCTGGATGGAAGGCTGTCACCTGAGGCCCCTGATCAGAGTGGTTTGCAACCCATCGCAAAGGGAGCGCGATGAATCTTGGGGGGCATCCGCTGCGGCAGATCAAACGACTGAAATGGTCGCAGCGAGCAATTGTCCACCGGACACCGTTCGAACCAGCTCGCGCCCGACCGGAAAGGCATTCGCCTCGCGACAGCAAAGCCGAGGCTAAAGGACCTTTTGCTCACGCATCCAAACTAGGAGCGCCTCTTCAATGGTCGCAGTCTCTGCAATGCCTCTTTCCAACAAGAGCGATCGGAGCCGCAAGGCATCGTCATACGAAAGGGGTAGGCGCCTCGCCAGAGTCTCCCACCCGGGCGGTGGAAGACCCACAGGATCAGCCGGAAAGAAAACGTTCAGGCGCACCTCGAGAGCGCGTGCGAGACGGATAACAGCGTCCAGTCCGGGCGAGGCCTGATTCCGTTCCCATGTAGCAAGGGTTTGGCGACTGACCCCCACACGGTCTGCAAGTTGGTCCTGCGACTGACCGCGACCGCGACGCAGCTCCAGCAAGACGTCGCCAATGAGGCCGTTGTCAAGATTCCTGGCCCGGGAACTCGCTGCCATCCCGTAATTGTTGAACTTTGTGGCAATCTCGAGTCGCGCGGCTAGAATTCCCAGCAGAAACCTACTTCGCCCTTCGCTGCGACACCGAGACGACCGGGGGTGCTCGACCGATGTACGCTCAAAACTCGGGGCAAGGCGCCGGCGCGGCGTCAGGGGAGTTTGACGAAGTGCTAAGTCCCGCTGCGGTCGAGGCAGCTCGCTACATCTGTCAGCGCAAGCCCGGAGTACCAAAGACAAGTCTCGTCAAACTCTTGTATCTGGCGGATCGCGAATATGCGGACCGACACGGGCACACGCTCCTGGGGACCAAGTGGTGGCGCGAGGAGCAGGGGCCGTTGTCGTCAGCGGTTACCAGGATGATTCGGGGCCCTGAATTCCAGCTCGACGAAACCACATCCCCAAGCGGCAACCTACGACTTGGTCATACCGATGTTGGAAGGACACCGCTGATCCACCTGGGCACCGCCGAAATCTCCGTCATCGACACGGTTCTAGCTGAGTTCGGAAACCTCGGCCAGGTCGAACTGCTCCAGCGAGTCCATGCTTTGCCAGAGGTGACGGGAGTGCCAATCAAAGCCGAAATAGAAATACCCAGAAGCCGCCCCCGCGACGACGCGGATTATCTAGTTGGGCTACTTACTGAGATTGAGCGCGAGTCCGCGGCGGGGATTCATGACTCAATAACGGTCCAAGAAGATGACGACGATCGTGAAGAAGGCCGGCGGCAAGCAATTGTGACTTTCCGCGCCGCGATTGATTAGCGGCTCGCCGCTCCAGAGCCGCGCTTACGCTGGCCGCACAGAAATAGAGAGCGAGACCAATAACGCCTTGTCGACTTCACGCATCGTCTCTGGTCGCAAGTCGTATGAGTGCTCGATGACCCACTCCTTCATCACGATCTGAGGTTCACCCAAGCAAACGCGTGCGCCTTCTGACGTGTGGGATTCCTCTGCGGAGAGGAACACCTCCCATGGGTACTTCCTATCCAGGCCCTTGGTTGTGAGCAATGCCGCCGCGAACTTGGATCGCTTCTCGCCAATCAGAGAACCGCTCTGCAGGCAGAGCGCGTATTTGATCCGATCTCCCTCCTTCTCGATGTAGGGGAAGTCCAGCTTGTAGACACCTCCACGTCGGAATGCGATCGGCGCCCGGAAGTTAGCCATGACCTTCGATCCTCACTTCACACACGACCACGGGAACGCAAAAAGGAAGGGCACTCACGACCCTTCCCTTGCCCTGCGTCTGCGGGCGGGCATCCGCCGAAAGGCCGCCCGCGGCTGCAATGCTACGGACCGGCCATTTAGTGTCAATGGGCGGAGGCAGCCCATCATCTTGCGTCGCGTGTAGCCCCCAACGTTGCGCACGATCTCGCCTCGCGATTCGTCCTCTAGAACCGGTTCCAGAGTTCGCCGCGATCGGACGGGACCGAGCAATTCGGCGCCAAGCCGAATGTCTGAGTGCGCCGGCGATCGTTCTCAGTACTCATCAAACATCACACGGCACTCCCGCGCCGGGGGTCCGAGATTCTCGGTCCCCCAGGCGAGAGTCGATCCAGCGCTCTGTTGGTTCCCGGGCTAGTGAACGTGTCGTTATCTAGCCAGAACTTCTCCCGGCTTCTCTCTTATTAGATGTTCCGACGACCGAGCCGCTCAGCTAGCTGCAATTTGCCGTCGAGACTCAGGTGTTCGATCTCAACGCTTTGCACATTCTCTGCGAGCGCTCGAGAGAACGAGGTGCCGACCGAGCGAGTGGGGGTTCTTCGTCTGCCGTCGTCAGGGCAAGCAGCGGACCATCGTCTCTCGGCGAACCGTTTGTCGTCTGATGGTCGATCGGATTCGGAAGACGCTTCTCGTCGCGTAGCTCCAATCGCCTCGTCAATTGGCTCCGGTTGTTTCCTCCGAGCGGTCCACGCGACAACGGAGTTCCTATGCTTGGCCTAGGGGTGACCGTGGCCAAGTCGAAGCAGCGGCAAGTGTTCGTCGCCTATTCGTACAAGACGTACCCGAAAGCCGACTACCGCCGAATCTTTACGGACCTTCAGAAGGCATACGCGGTGACGTTTATCTTCGCCGATGAAAAGATCACCAACATGAGCATCTTGCAGAAGATCAAGAGCTACATCTCGGCATCTGATTTCTCGATCTTCGATGTCAGTGGCTGGAATCCGAACGTCACGCTCGAGCTCGGATTCGCTATGGCGACTAACGACGATTGGTACGTAGCGGTCAACCTCAAGAAGACGAAGATCAAGGAAGTCCCCGCGGACCTCCGCGGCCTGGACCGCATGCAATATGAGTCGCTTGTTGAATTGGGCACGAAGATCGCGGCAGTGATCGACCAGCGCTACCCAAAGCGCAAAGAGAGCTCAATTGATGACTACCTGGCTGGTATGAGGACAGACCTAGTTAAGAAACTGAAGACGACGAAGGGCGGCCTCATGATCAGCGAGATCGCGAAACTGCTGGGAATTGATGTTCGCGTGGCGCGGTTAGTGGTGGACCCGGCGTTGGGCAAGACGATCCGAGCTGGCGGAGAACGAAAGGGCACGCGTTATTACCCCATGAAGCGTGGACCGATTCCCGGGACAGGAGGCCGCCCGTCTCGGTCCTGACTCGAGCAGAAGAATGGATCGTGCTCTCGATGGCCGAGGCTGCGCGGTGACAGGTGTCCGCGTGGATTTCACCTGCGCCACCTGCGGCCGGATGTTCGCGAGTGCAGCCGCCCGGAGCGGCCACATGTCGACGCATGGTGATTCGCGAAGGAGCGGGCTCAGCCCGGAAGACCGCTGTCCTGGTAGCGGAATGACGATGGTCTCCAGAACCTACACGATCCGGAAGATCGAGCCTGAGGACCGCGCCAAGTACGCGCGATTCGCCCAGAACGCGCGCGACCGAGGTGACCCCGAAGAAGCCGCCGACTACGAGAAATCGCTCACGGAATGGGAGAAGGAACAAGGCGACGAACGCGAGCGACTCGCGTGTCCCGTTTGCGGCGATTCGTTTCTCGTGCCCACATCACGCGGCGCCTCGCGGCCGCACCGCCGGTCAGGCTTCGACAAGCCGTCGTGGGAGAAAGCCAGGCGGCTACGCAAGGAAATCAACGCGCTCCAAGCGGAACTCGATCGAACGCTCGAAGCGTTGGAACCCTGACGCGAGAGGTTTCTTACGAGCTCTCCCGGATCCGTCGAGCTCGCACTTCGGCGAGCAGTTCGATGACCGCCCAGATGTTCGGGTGGACCGCGGCCATATGACGGCGGTCGTCGTCCCAACTGCTCAGCGGTGCCCCGCACAGCCGGGTAGGAGTCCGAGGGTTGTCAGCGCCGGGCCGCAGATCGACCCAGCGTTCGCGCTCCGTTGGCTCTCGCGCGTGTACGAGAATTCCGCACGGCCGTGGATAGCTGAGCTTCGCCGAGCGCCGCACCATCGACTCGGACTTTACGCGAGTCGAGGCTCGCCAGGTACAGATGCAGCTTCCGCTCATGTGCGGGTCTGGGCCGCAGCTCTCCCGACTTCCAGCGCTTGATGGTGCTTCTGTTGAGGCCGGTGCGACGCGCCAGCTCGTGGGTTGAGATACGACCTATTAGCGCCCGCCAATCAGGTGGCCGATCGAACGTCGCAAGGACCTCTCTCTCGTCGTGAAATAGCCCTGAGGTCGCGCCGTCCAAACTGTTGGACTCCTTGCCGATGTATTTCATCTCGCGCACAAAGACCGGTCGCCGCCGGAGAAGCCCACGCGTCTCAGGACCACACAGCGAGCCATCTGGAGCGAGGCTCTTGTCCTCACGGTGTGTGCGGAACTCCTCGATGACCTCGCCGTAGCTTTTCACCCGCGCGACCCCCAATCCCCCGGCACGCCCGCTCGTCGTGATGTCGAATCGCTTGCGGCTGTAGCGATCGATCCATGGCAGCTCGAGCCACTTTCGAGGGTCACGCTCGTACGAGGCGATGAGCTGGAAGCGCTCGGGGTCGACGAGGCTCGGATGGCCGAAGGCTCGAACGTGCGCCGCCAACACGAAGTTGAAGGGCTTAATGCCCTGGTCATAGCTCCGTTCGCGGTTGAGTTCGGCGAACGGACGGAGCGTGTGCGGCGATGAGACTGGCAGCTCCCCGACCGCGGGGAGCCGGAACCAGGATGGCCTGCGCGCGGCCAGTCCGAGCTCACGGCGCAAAATCCACAGCCATGCCTCGCGCATCCAGGCCTTGCGGTCCTCTTCGTTGCCGGTTGGGTCTAGCAGATGACCTAGACCGTGCTCCGAGGCCTTGACGATCTGCGGTTCGTCGCCGACGTCGCGCACGTTGAGCACGTAGCGCTTCGCCGAGATGGCGTAACACTCGAGATCCTGCTCGCGCCCGTGCTTGTCGAAGTTCTGACCCTCCAGCTTGAGCAAGTCCTTGACTGTGTCCGGGTCATACGGAGAGAGCCGTCGAAAGCGTGCCCGGATCCGCTCGACCTCGTCCCAGCTCAACTCGGGGATGCGAGCGCGCTTGTGTCCCTTGCGGCTCGCCACGATAGCGAGCGAATCGGTGTCACAGAAGGCGTAGGTACCTCCGGCCTTGATGACCTCGCGCTCAAAAAGCGCGAGCATCAGGCGCGCCGCTCCCGTGACCGTTGCGGCGATCGGGGGGAAGAAGTAGCGCCCTGAATCCTCTGGCGCGGATGTCTCGGTCTCAAAGTTGGCGTCAGGCAGGTAGACCCTCACCGTTTCGGTCTGGCGCGAGGGCAGATCACGCCGATTGAGCTCCGCGAAGATGCCGTAGCTGGTGGCGTTGGCGAGTGTCTTGAGGAACCTATCGAGCCGCTCTCGCTCGGGATCATCGATGTCGGGTGAGCCAAGGACGTGCATTCGCTCCTCGATCAAGCGGCGGAAGAAGTCCTCTCTCGCCGGATCGATGTGCACCTTTCCAGCAAGCAGAGCAGGGCGGAGGCTTCGCAGGCGACCCCGAGGGACGATGCGGACCGCTTGGGTCACCTTCAGCGGCTTCCCAGTCAGCACGATTGACGCGCACGCATCAGGGATCGTCAGCCAATACCGGGCTCGTGAGTGCAGCGGATTCACGCCGATTTGGAGGTTCTGTCCCGCCGCGCCATAGCGGGCCCGGACAGGGGTGATGTCGCCGTCAGGCTCGACCTCGACGAAGCCGACGAGGTCTTTCCAGAGAGAAGGATCGAAGCAGCGCTCGACCGTGAGGGACCGGAGCAGCGCGCTGACCTGAGCGGTCCCGTCGCGGACCTCGATCCGTTCCGCGGTGAGGAGCCGCCAGATACCAGTGAGCGCGCAGACGGTCGGGTACATCGAACGGAAGTCGAGATAGCGGACCGGCACGGCCTGCTTGCGCACGCGACACTCTGCGCGCCCGCCGAAGTAGGCGTGCATGGCCGCGCCGAGGACCTCCTTGGGGAAGTCTGGCTGGCGTTCGAGGATCGGCGGGATGCCCATCGCCTCGAGGTAAGCCTTGCCGATGGCCGCAGGCGAGAGAGCTCGCGTCGGCGGAAGATCGATCGGATGAGTCAGATATTCGGTCACCGCGGCGACGAAGAGCTCTGAGGTCGCGAGGACGTCGCGCCGCGCGTAACGCACGTAGCTCGGTGTGATCCTGCCATGCCGCTCCGCTTTGGTCTTCCCGTGCTTGACTTGGAACGCCCCGCAGGCTGTTTCGAGTGAGTGACTCTCGTCGGTCAGGGCGAACGCGAGCGTCCGAAGATCCAAGAACTGCCCAGGGAAGTAGGCCTCCCCCTTCGGTTGCTTGAAGCCGATGAGCGCCCGCTTCGAGTCGAAGCTCTTGATGGCGACGCGCGGCATCGACGGCCGATCGTGCCACGTCCCATCGCTTGAGTGACCCCAGTACGAAAAAGAGAAGCCGCCGCGGAACGTCGCGTCGCCCGCCGAATCGTCTCGCCTACGCGAAGCGCGGGCCTCGCCGGCGTGGCGTGCCAGACGGCTCAGGTCGAACGGCAAATTGAAGCCGCACACGACGGCGCGCTTGCGGTAGGCCGCGAGATAGAAGACGCGGTAGAGGAAGTCGTCCTGGCTCCGCAGTCCCAGCTGCGTCGGAACGCCGGCGACGACTTCGGCCGGATGGTCCTCGACGAAGCGCTGGAGCACCGCGAAGCCGCGCGGGTCTCGCCCCGGAAGATCGTCCGCGTAAAGGATGCCTTCCTCGGCGCAGCGCAGCTCGGGAGTCGCGCCGTCCCAGTGAATGCGGCAGTAGCGGTAGAAACCAAAGGTCAGACGCTGCGCCTCGTCGGTTGTCGTTTCGCAGTCGAGGAAGAGGACGGCCGATGGCCTCCACGGGCCTTCGCTGCGCCTCGCGTGGCGGCTGCGCTTCTTTGGCTCCGCGTAGACGCGGAGCGCGATGTCGATGGGTACGGTCGGGTCCACAGTTCCTTCTCCTTTCGCCATTGGGGCCAGCGAGCGTCGCGGACGCGCCGCTCGACAGCCATGTCATCGGCAATCGCGCGGAGACCATCGGCGTAGATCTCGAGGAGACTGGCCCCGGAGCGCAGGGCATCCTCGTCCTTTCGCGCCAGGGGTTTTCGTAGCTTGCGCAGATCCACGCCCTCGCGTCGCTGTGCTTCGGTGTGCAGATCGTGGTGCGTCCGGCAGAGAGCAACCGTCCGTTCGCCATCGTTAGCTTCGCCGAAGATGTGGTCTTGTTCGATGAGCCCGAAGGCGAACGGATCGGTCTCTCCACATACCGCGCACACAAGTTGACCGATCCGACGCTCTCGCTCGGCAGTCCGCGCGTCGTTGCGAATCGGCTCGCGCTCCCGGGCTGGCATCAGGGTTGGTAGAGGTCCTCGAACTCGAGCTCACCGCGGCGCGCCTCGCGTTCTATAGCGTCCGGGTCCGTTTCGAGTGTGTGGCCCGCGACGCGCTTGCCTCGAAACGGCGTGAGTCGGTTCGTGTCTCCGGTCGAGAGAAACCGTTCGATCGCGTTCCAATGTGCGCCGACGAGCGACGACCCACGGGACCCGCGGACGATCAGATCCTTCGGGCCTTCGGTCGTGAGGACGCGCAGCGGTGGACGAGCAAGGCGGTCGCCCGCGAGGGCGACATACCTGCCGCGGTCCTTCTTCAGCGCGGAGCCGACGTACCGCGCGATCGTGCGAGGCGTCGTATTCGCGCGATGCGCCGCGCGCTGGCGGGAGACACCGTCGCGCCGCATGAGTCGTAACGCTTCGAGGGCGCGCAGCTGCGCCTGGGCAGCGCTCCTCATTCCGTCTCTCGGCGTGACCGAAGGCGTGCGATTGCACCGTCGAACCAACCCTTGTAGGCAGTGGCCCGATCGAGGGCATCGTCGCCATATGTGGCTACCAGCAGGTCCGCGAGACGCCGTGCGGTCTGGTCGCCGATGATTAGGTCGCTGATGCCGCGGGCATCTTCTAGCTTTCGGAGACCGCTGAAGAGGCCCCGCGCGATCTCCTCGGCGCTCACCTCTGCGAGATGGCTCTCCCCCGGCTCGTTTTCTCGATGCGGCTTGCTTGGCGCCTGGCCGTCTTGTGTCTTCCGTACGCGACCGACCGTGGTGTGCGCGAAACCGGCAAGACGCGCGATCTCGTGATCTGATGGTCGCGGCTGCCACGCGAGCAGCCGGACGACGGCCGCGCGGCGCTCCTTGTTGGTCAGAGGACGCGCGGCCGCGGACGCCGTTTCAAGCGCTATCCGATAGGCGAATTCGGTGACGTCACTGTCCGCCGGCAGCTCGACGACCCGGGCGGGCAGGTTTGTGAGTTTCGCCAAGAGAGCGGCACGCGCGCGTGTCCAGCCATCGGCGACGATGAACCTGTCGTCCTGAGCGACGACCACGATTGGCGGTAATGAATCGGCGCCGTTGGCCGCGTAGAGGTCGGCGAAGAGCGCGACACGCTCTTCATCCCACGAATGGCGCGGCCACACGTCGGGGTCGGCAATGAGCGACGCGATGGGCAAACTCGCGTACTGCTCGTTCATCGCGTCTCCGCGCGCCGCGCCCGCTCGAGATCGCGTCTTGTGGCGAGCTCGAGGACCTCTGACTCGTGGAAGAGCCGAACGCCGCCCTTGGTGCGAACGGCCGCGAGGAGACCCTTTTTCTCGAGGAAGACGACTGCGGCCGGCGTGATGCCAAGGAGCTTCGCGACGTCGGCCTTCGTAAGAAGCCGCTCTTGACCTAGCGCTGATTCATGAGTCATGGTCCAAGATCCTAGAGCGGGAGAACCTTAGAAAACGAGTTCTCTTACCCCCTGAAGAGCACAACAGTTGCCTCTGAACTGGACTTTTGCTACCCTACTGCCATGGGCGGTTCGAATTGGGGACTTACGCAGTACGCGATCCGCAAACGACTAGAGGAACGCGGGTACTCGACAAGCAACATGCAGTTCAAGGCGTTTCGCGAGTGGGGCCTGATCGACGAGCCTGAAGAGGGCTTTTGGTTCGACACGGTGATTGACCGGATCATCGATATCAAAAAGGCCGAGCCCCTGGCGCGACGCTTTGAGCGCCGCACCATTCTTCTTGGCACGCGTGACACAGAGAAGAGACGCAAGGCCATGATCGCCTTGATCCCTCTCGTCCGAGGTCCCGCGCTCAAGATGCGCCGCCTTGAGCGGGCGCTGGCCGCGCGCGAGCGTCTACCCCGACCGCGAGACGTATTTGGCAACCCGGCGTATTGGCGGCAGGCACTCCCGGACGGCTGGAACCCACCGTTGCCCGGGGAATGGCCGGCCGTCCTACGCTCGGGAACGTCAGAACGCTTTCAGACCATTTCGCACTCGGCCTACTACCAGACAGAGGCGCTACTCGGCCAACCAGAGACCGTCACGCGTGAGTTGCGCAAGATGCCTCGCGAAGAGCTGACTCTCTTGCTCACGATCCGCGAGTTGTCGATCGGGCAGCAGTCGAGGACGACGAACGATTTGAAAGGCTGAGGACATAAGCCCCCGCGCGGTTGGAGCCGCCGGGGGCATGGCACACGGGAGGTACCCCGCATGCAATCTCAAACTACCGCGCTCAAACCTCGCAACGGAATCCTCGTTCTTTCGGGCTACGGCATTCGCGTTCGAGTCTGGCGCGGACAACTCGTCGTCGAGGACGGGCTAGGTAGGGATCGTCGGACCGGTGCATTGCACCGGGCGACCTCCGGCCTGAGGCGGCTCGTGATCGGCGGTCATGCCGGCTTCGTCACATTCGAGGCGCTCCGCTGGCTCTCGGACGTCGGGGCGGCCTTCGCGCAGATTGACAGAGACGGCCGGCTCACCGCTTCGTTCAGCCCGGCGGGGACGCAGGATGTGCGTCTCAGGCGAGCCCAAGCACTCGCTGCGGCCACCGAAACGGGCGCCGCAATCGTTCGCACGCTCCTAGCAGAAAAGCTCGGCGGCCAGCTTCACGTTTTGCGCGGGCTCGGCCGCGGGGCGGAGAGCGACGCGTCAATCTCAACAATTGAGCGCGCACTTGATGATCTAAGCACAGCGGTAGGGCTCGAAGAACTCAACTGGCTTGAGGCCCTCGGGGCCAGTGCGTACTGGTCAACGATCGCGAGCCTTCCGGTTCGGTTTCCAGAGGCGAACCTCCGCCAGATTCCCGCGCACTGGCTCTTCGTGGGCCCGAGGGCATCGCCGCTTGGTGGTCGGGCCCACAACGCAGCGAGCCCGGCGCACGCCATGTTGAACTACTGCTACGCGGTGCTCGAGAACGAGGCGCGGATCGCGCTGCTGGCTGCGGGGCTGGATCCAGAGATGGGACTGCTTCACACCGATCGCAGATTCCGCAACTCCTTCGCGCTTGATGTCCTAGAGCCAGTTCGCCCGGACGTAGATGCCTTCGTCCTGAGGACTTTGTCCGAGCAGACGCTCTCTCCGCGCGATTTTGTCGAGACCCGGATTGGCGTCTGTCGGCTCGCTCCGGACTTGGCCCGGCGGCTGACAGAGAGCGCTCCGCGTTGGGCGGCGCGGCTCACCGCGGTCGTGCACGAAGTCGCCGCGGATCTCGCGGCACCGCCCCAGACAAGCCACTCGTCAGCTGCGAGCGCAACACCGCGATTGCGCGCGGGCCTGAGTGAACCGCTTCGGGGTGGCACCCGGGCGGGCGGCGCCCGAGGCGACGATCGTGTGGTCGCTGAAGACCGACCTGCTTGGGTCTGCCAAGACTGTGGTGCCGTCGTTTCAAAAGGGCACAGACGCTGTCGAAGTTGCGCGGACGTCGACCGTCTCGCGCGTATGCCGCGGATGATCGGGGCGAGCGTTGCATCCACTGCCCGTCGTCGTGCGGCCGGAATCGGACTACGACTGTCCCCGATGGTCGCAGCACGTCGTGCGGCGAAGATTTCCGCGAATCAACAGGCCGCGAGACGATTCCGTGCGGGAGCGCCTCGGCGCGGTGCCGATCCCGAGCTCTTCCGGTCGGACGTCCTTCCGTTGATCCAAGGACTCTCGTTGCGCGCGTTGGAGGAGGCCACAGGAGTGTCGAAGACTTGGTGGTCGCTGGTGAAACGCGGCAAGAAGGTCCCACAGGAGCGCCACTGGCCTGTCCTATTGCAGCTGGCACAGGAACCGACCGACTGACCGGGGTCGGTCCGCGCAAGTGGTCGCCGCTCTCTGGCCTGGAGACGGCAGGCCGGACGCCGTCGGGGTAGCCGATGTGGCTGGCCCAACAAGAGATTGCGGCAGGCGCTGCCGTCTCCGGCAACCGCCTATGACCATCAGAGACCGCTCGACCATCGGCCGTTCCGCGCGCCAAGCCTCAAGAGTGGTCATCCACGAATGGTCATTTCGTGCGATGCGGCGGACGGTGCCCACGTCCCACAGTCGCGCCGCTTGTGCGAGCGCGTGCCGAGGCAAGTGAGAGACCAATCTTGGAGGAAGACGGTGTCGAGGCTTCTCGTGACTTTGCTCGCGGCCCTGACGATCATTGCCATGCCGCTCTCGCGTGGGGTGGCCGCAGAGAGCACGGACATCTACCAGCTCGCGCGCCAGAGCGTCAGCGTCACAACGGACGGTTTCTTCGCAATCAAGGGCGGGCTCTCGGTATCGGACAGCGCGCGCCTACACGGCGTGTTCGACCAGCTCAACGTCGACCTCTCGCGGGTCGACCGCAAACTGCGGCCGAGCGTCGAGCGGAATCCCGACGTTCAAAGGTCGACCGCGAGCACCCTTCGATCGGGGACGGGCGGACATCAGGCCTCTCTCGCCGCGTCGTGGTGCGGCTACATCCCGCGGTGGGCTTTCGAGGCGTACGCCTGGGGCGTGATCATCGCGGGCGGCGTGACCGCGACCCTGGCGCTTTTCGCGTCGGGCACGATCTTCGGCCTACCAGCCGGAGCCGTTCTGGGAGCTGCCGGGATCTGGCTTGGCATGGACGGCTCGGCCATGCTGTGGTTCGTGGATACCTATATGCCGCCCTGGGGTGTCTATGTCTGTGTCTTCTGAGCTCGGGCTGGTCGCCTTCCTCGCGATCATGGTTATCGCCCTCGTGGCTCAGCGAAATCAGAAACGGCCACTCCGCGGGCGGGCAGCACAAATCACCTACGGGATTGTTCTGACGATCGGAGCAGTGGGCGCGCTGGGCGCGCTCGCCATCATCGCCGTTCTCGCCGCGAACCGCTAAAGAGAGGGGACCTTACGGTCCCCTCTTTCACTGCATGGCCGAATAATCGGATGGCGCGGGTTCCAGCGTTCGCGCTACCGAGCGCAAGCGCCAGTCGATTCTCCTTACGGAGCAGCGCGCGCTGCCCCGACGCAGGCGTAGGCCAAAGTGGCGGAGACCCACAAGAGGCGGCCGAGCAGCGCGCCTGCTCTAACTGCTCGACGTGACGAGCGGCAGGTTCTGGCCGATCTCGCGCACCTCACCCAGTGAATCGACAACACTCACGTACACCGGGATCCTCAGGAGGAAGCGGTTCTCGGCAAGGCGCCGCGCGAACCGTGCTACCCGTTCGGTGTTTGGAAGGACAAGCGCGAGCAGCGCGGCAGCATCCGCGTCGCTCGCGCCGAGGAGTAGTTGGCCGATGATCTCCGCTATGGACGTCCAATCGGCTCCAGCGCTGGTTCCGCTAACGGTCTTCTCCCCCTTGGCCTCGGCAAGCAGTTCGCGTCCATCGCTGAACGTCGCTCGGATGTCCAGGCCCGGACGCGCGCTGACGGAGATGGAGGTTGCCAGCTTCAGATAGTCGCCGACATAGGCGGTTCGCGTACGAGGCGAGTGGTCGAAGTCGTAGCCTCCGGAGCAGAGGAGGTCCTTCACCTCGGCCGCTCGTGGTTCGGCGCCGTCCACGGCGATCGCGATTCGGGTCGCACCCCGGTCAGCCAGCCATAATGCGAACCGCGCCTTCAGGAAGGGTTCCGTCACGCGACGCCGGACCGCGGACGATCCGTCGTTCACGGCGGCGTTCCGTCAGCCTTGAGCACGGTCACGTACCAGAAGACGCCGTAGTCCTCCATCCACAGCGCGCCCTCAATTAGCGGCCGAATGGCAAGCGTGTAGCGGCCGGGGGTCGTAGGCGCTTGGATCGTGAACTGAAACCACGCCACCTGACCCGGACCAACATAGTCGGCGGGCTGCACCGCGACACGGTTGTACCGCGGCCAGTCGGTACTCGGCGACCCGTTCGTTCCGTCTCCTCCGAGGACGCTCGCCTGGTCTTGGCCGGGCTCAGGGTTCCACGTACCTAGGTACGCGACCTCACCGAGTTTCCCGCTGACCCACCCGCGCGAGCCGGAGTTGTAGTAGGCCACAACACCGGTCGACAGCGCGCCTGCGCACAGGCTCTGGTAGCCACTTTGTCCGTACCAGGATGCGTGGAAGCCATCGATCGCTGAAGGCACCGTGTTCGGCGGGGCGATACCCGGCCCAATGCTGCTCGTGCAAGTAGTCGGCGGGGGCGGTCCACCAAAGCTGATGTCGAGCAGCGGATGGAGCTCGATTGCATTTGGGGCGACGCCGGTCTGCCCATGTTTGAAGTCGAAGAACCCGACTCCCGTCGCGGTGACAACGAGGTTCGCCGTCTTGAAACTCGTGGTGGCTCGGAGGCGCGCGTCGAACTCGGCACGCGCGTTCTGAATCCCCGGAAGTAGTGGACTGCCTGCGCCAACACAGTGCGGATCTGCGATCTCCGTGATCATCGTGTGCCCGTTGCCGTCCGAAATGACCAAGTGGTAGTCCGAGTCGTCCTCAAGTTTGTAGACGGTGAGCGTGGCTGTAATGCTGAAGACCGTAGTTTCGGTGGGCTGCACGCGGTTGTTCAACGGAATCGGGCTCGGTGCTGGTAAAGCTGCGAGGTTCGCGATCGTCGTAGTCGTCGTGTTGGAGAGATTGACCAGGTTGGCGTCTGCGTCAGTGCCAGTCTTGACTGACCAGCGCTCGACGCCACACGTAACAGCGATGGCGGCCGACTCGATGCCAGCCGAGATGACCGGCAAAACCACAACGAGGGCGAGACCTAAAGCGGTGACCGGATTGCGTTGGCTCAAGGTGAGTAGAGCGTGCGGCCGTTTCCGCCGTGCCCGGAGCACGAACCGGAGATGCCGCCCGACTTTGAGTACGTCCCGTCGCGACATTCCGTCACGTAGCCTCGGCCGTTCGCGAAGGTGGCGATGCAGTTGAAGTAGGAACAGAAATTCGATGGCGGGCTACTGATGAAAGTCCCGCCGCAGAAGGTGTAGTTCCAGGGATTCGCGGGTGCGCCGCAGAGGTTCGGAGGTGCAGGCGTGCTGGGACGAGGCGTGCTGGGTGGAGGTGTCCTTGGCGGAGGTGTGCTGGGGGTTGCCGTAGTTGGTGCGGCGGATGACGGTGAGGGCGACACCGCCGAGTTTGCGGAACTGGGTGACGGGGCCTGAGTCGAGGACGCGGTTTGGGTGCCGCACGAAATCGCGATAACTAAGCCGATCGAGACAAGAGCGCGACGCATGAGTCCCACCTTCCGGGCTGCTGCGGTCATGTCGCCCACCAGACGCCCTTCCCTTGACGCCAATCCTACTGTTCGGACATAACGTTCGATTAGACCAATCTTGCTCACACGGTGCACCGTTCGCGGACCGCAAGGCGCAGTCGTTTGGTGGGAGAAGGGAAGGTCATCGGCAAGGATGGCGGCGTGTCCTGAATGCGGGTCCTCGATGGCGGTTCGCTACCGGCGCGCCGACGGTCGGCCGTTCTTGGGATGCACCCGGTACCCCGCCTGTCGCGGGACGCGCGGCTACAGCGGGGGTACTCGTCGACCGACTTCCGCTAGAGGAGCGTCAGCGTCGCCGCTCGTACGTCCTTCCCCATCGCGGCCAACAACGACTCAGACATCCAAATTGCCTGGCGCTCTTGTCGGCCTTCTTCTTGTGGCTGCGCTCGTTGGGTGGTGCGGATATGGAAGTCGAACAGTCAGTAGTAGCCAAGGCGGAGGCGGCACGCGTCACCCTCCAGCAACTTCGCAGCGCCTCGCGCAACAGCGCCGCCGCTCGCGACGATTAGCGCGGCGCCGGCCATCCGCACGACGACCCCGTCGCCAACAGGGACCGCGGCACCTGTATCGACTCGCACCGCCGCGCCGGTGCTGCCTGTATCTGGACCGACCGCGCAGTGCCGCGATGGAACCTATAGCTACAGCGCGAATCATTCAGGGACTTGTTCGCACCACGGCGGTGTCGCGGTCTGGTATAGGTAGACGGGTTAATAAGGGGGCCTCGAAGCAGTGCCTGAGTTCGAACACGTGTGGCTCTCGCTCCCTTGTCCGATCACTGGCGTTCCAATGACCTCCTTGGTCGCGGAGAAGTAAGCGATTCGGGCGCTCGTGGCGCGATCAATGAACGGTGAACTAGGCGTCTACCGGTACCGGTGATGCGCGGCTCATTTCACTGCCTTCACCAACACATCGCCGACGACTTGCACATCGCGGAACCCGGCATCGCGGAGCGCCTGGCCGAGAGCTGGAGCGTCAGCGTTCGCGCCCCTGTAGTAGTACTGAAACGTGCCGCCCGGTCGCAGAACCCGGTAGGCTCCTGACGCACCGCGGCTCCAGTCAACGGCTCCAGGCGCCATGTTGTGCCCCTCTATTCGATCGACCTTTCCCTCGGGAAGAATCTCGCCGATATCCGCGCCGTCTGCTTCGACGAGATTCGGGATCCCGTGTCTCGCGACGGCCTGGTTGTTCAGGTTGATCGCGTTCGCGGGCTCGTGCTTGGCACCAGCTCCTCCGATATTCACTACGACGTCATCTCCGCGCGCCCTCGCCGCTTGCACCAACTCGTTCGCTCGAGCGCGCGCCGCCGCCCTCGCCGCGGCAGCTACACTCTCGGCTGCTTTGCGCGCCTTCTCCAGGGCTCTGGCGGCGGCTGCGGCTCTTCGCGCTCGGAAGAAGCCGGACGCGCCCTTTATCAGGTCGGCGGCGAGGATTCCGGCACCAGCCTCCATGACCCACTGAACGAGGTCATCCGTCCCGATCAAGGTGTTGATATAGCGAATGCGCGTCGGAGGGTCCGTGCTGAAGTCCCAAACGCTCCGGCCGTGCTCGTCGACTTCGGTTCTCCGGGGATCGCGTTCTTCGGCCGGCTTTGCTGGCTCCGTGGGCTCCGTCGGGAAAGTCCAACGGTCTGTCGGTGGCGGCGAGGGGAGATCGCTCGCGGATCGCGGAGTGGATGATGCGCGCCGGCGAATCTGGCCCCGCGTACTTCGATCCGCTAGTTGCAGGACAGGTGGGCTCGGCAGTTGGCGGACCGGCGGCGCGGGACGGCCTGGTGGAGGCTGGGGCGCGGGTCTCCACGGCGTAGGCGGCGGACGCCATACCGTGGGCGGGTGGTACGGCGATATCGGAGGGAGCCACGGTTGCGGCGGGGGCGTCGGTGGTACGTACGGGCGCACCGGTGGTGAGAACACCGGCGGAGGGCTTACGGTCGCGCTCGGCGTCCACGGTCGAAAGGGTGGCGGCGTGGCCGGACTGGGTCTGTACAGTGGGAGGTTCGGCGGTCGGATCGCCGGCGGCTGCGTTGGCGTCGGTGGCGCTGGCGTTGGCTGTGGAGGCGGCACAGGTTGTAACGACTCTCGCGGCGGAGTCGTTTGCGGGGGCGTGGGCGTCTCAACAGGCGGTCGGAGCTCTTCGGCATCGGTGAAGTGGCCGATCTCAGTCTTGCTCTCGATATGCGGTGGCTGCTCGCTCACGGCTCCTCCCCACCGCGCTCGAGGCCCGTCATCAGGGTCGCAGTGATGGCAACCGCGGTATCTGACGGGGCACCGGCGAACCGCTGCTCTGGAAGAAGATCACGTACAGGACGACAGTCGCTATTAGGGCGATCACGATCAGGAATACAACCGCCCTTGCCGGCGACCCGATTCCTCTACCGGTCGCGATTCTCGAGGACAATCCCGGGTCCGCCGTCACCGTCGAGTTCATGGTGATGTTCTTAAGCAGCTGAGCGTGGAAGATCTCTCCAGGCTTCCATCGGCTCAGAATCTCGCGGCCTGGAATCTCCACCCAGTCACCCTGTCCCACGGATCCGCTGAAGGAATACCCACGCATCTCGACCGCCACTGGTGGCTCAGGTGCTCCAGTCGAGTCCCATCGGTCCAACCGGAAGCTCCACACAGATCCGTATTGGTTGCCCATTAGTTCGTTTCGTTCGCGAAATATCGAGACGACCCCGCGCAGGTGATCAGCATCGGACACGGGATGACGTTCTGCTTCGGCTTCTGACGACCCAGCTCGCGCGGCCGACCGTGCTGCTGATATCGCGTCGTCGGTACTGTGACCACCGAGAAGCGAGGCGAGTGCCGCATCGGTCGCACGTTGAATCGTCGGCCCGTCGCCACCGATGTTGTGCTCAACCCACGTCTGCCATTCGGCTCGCTTCTCTGAAGGAACCGACTCGACCATCGGAGCGAAGAATTATCTCACTGCGCTCATATTTGGTAGACGCCCCGCGGTCGCAATCGCGCGAAAAGTCTCGAAGGCGTAGTGCAGACAAACACCGAGTGTGGTCCAACATTGGGATCACCTTTGGCACGCGCTGGTCTGGGTGCCGTCGGCCGTCCGTGGATTGTCTCCCGCTGAGCAGCCGGAGGAGGCTGACCCCATTGCTCCACTATTTGCGTAAACCCGGGAGCGCGCCGATTCCCGCATCGGTGTCTCGGTTAGCGCGCGTAGCCAGTGAACGATGAAAGTTCACCGCCCGGAGCTACAGTCCAAGGCGGCCCGACCGACTTCGGTGGCGCATTTCCCAGCGCCTTATCTCTTATCCCGCCTCGAGCTCGGCGGCGGTCGCGTGGTTCACGTCGATCTTGAGCTGCGCGTCGCTCCCGGCGCTTCCGGCCGGGACGGTCTCACCCGGCCGCGGAACGTATATCCGCTGGCCGTCGCGGACGGACGCCGCCTTGTTCAGGGCGACGAGGTCAGCCTCGCCTGTGCCACCGCCTGCCGCCGCGAGGGCGTCGGCTATTCGCGAGCCCGCCGCAAGCCGGTACACCCCGGGGTGCACGACGGCACCCGCGACGTCCACGACGATCAACGGCTCCGGCGATCGAGTGGGTGCCGGGGTGTCCTCGACCACCACGACCGTCTGACCGTCTCCTCCGTGCAAACGCGCGAGGGCTAGAGCGAGGACGGCGACCGCCGCGATCGCGACGAGGATGAGGACGGGCCTGTGCATGCGCGGAGGCTGAGCTGCACGCTGGGTCGTGCATAGACCCGCAACGCACCAAAGCTGTCGTCATTTTTGACGACAGCCCGTCGTCAATTCGTGCGGCGCCCCTGTTGCTGCTGCTGCATCTGGACGATCGCGACGGGCAAGCCGCCGATGGAGCTGCCGTCGACCTCGAGGTCGAACTTGTGTGTCCCGTAGCTGGTGAAGCTCATGTTGTTCAGCTCGACGATCACGTTCACGTCCTGGCCGGCGACCGCATGGACGGAGATCTCGGGTGGGTTCGGCATGGCTTGCTGCCCGTCCGGACGGAGAAGACGCACCTTCACCGTGTGTGCGCCGACCTCGAGCCCGAGGATCGCCACGACGAACATCCGGGGATGCTGGGCCGGCAACCCGCTTACCGAGATGTTGCGGAAGATCCCCATGAGACTGACCTTGCCGTCCTGCCCCACGAGGGCATGGTCGCAGAGAGCCGCGAGCCGGATCTCCGCCGTCATGACCGCTGCTTCGTGACGATGTTCACCAGACGATCGGGCACGACGATCTTGCGTTCGATGACGCGGCCCGCGAGCGCGGCCTTCACCTTTGGGCTGGCAAGCGCGAGTTCTTCGGCGGCCGGGTTGGAGATCCCGGCTGGCGCAGTCAGGCGTTCTCGGACTTTGCCATCGATTTGGACGACCAGCGTGACCTCCTTCGCTGCAGCCATGGTCGGGTCGAAGGCCGGCCAGCTCTGCCGGTGTATCGAGCCACGGCCGCCACGGCGCTCCCAGAGCTCCTCGGTCATATAGGGGGCGAACGGAGCCAGGAGCAGGAGCAGGGTCCCCACGCCCTCGTCGCGGCTCGGACCCGTCGCGTGCTGGAGAGCATTCGACAGCTCCATCATCGCGGCGACCGCCGTATTGAACGAGTACGTCTGCAGATCCTCAGTGACCTTCGCGATCGTGCGGTGCACCGCGCGGTCGACATCCCCGTCTCTCGGACCAGCCGGTTGGGCCTCGGCCTGGGCCATCTCCCAAACCCGCCGCAGGAACCGATGGACGCCTTCGATGCCGGAGGGGTCCCAGTCTGCCCCGTCGACCCATGGACCCATGAACATCATGAAGAGGCGCAGCGTGTCCGCGCCGTACTTCACGACGTATGCGTCGGGGGTCTGCACGTTGCCCCGCGACTTGGACATCTTGCGGCCCCTGAACACGATCGTTCCCTGGTAGCGGAACCGCAGCGCAGGCTCATCGAACCACAGCTCGCCCAGATCTCGGAGCGCCTTCGCCATGAAGCGCATGTACAGAAGGTGCAGGATCGCGTGCTCGACTCCGCCGGTGTACTGCTGCACCGGGAGCCACTTCTTCCCGAGATCCTTGTTCATGAACGCTTTGTCGTACTTGGGATCGACGTAGCGGTACATGTACCAGGACGAGTCGACGAAGGTGTCCATCGTGTCGGTATCGCGGCGCGCCGGGCCGCTGCATTTCGGGCACGTCGTGTCGACGAACGACCGGACGTGCGTCAGCGGCGAGCCACCTCGTCCGGTGAACTCGACATCGCGTGGCAGGACGACCGGAAGCTGCTCGTAGGGCACCGGCACGGTGCCGCAGCGCTCGCAGTGCACGATCGGGATCGGTGTGCCCCAGTAGCGCTGGCGCGAGATGAGCCAGTCGCGCAGGCGATAGCTGACCGACGGGCCCCCGATGCCCTGCTCTTTCGCCTCTTCCGCGACGGCCTTCTTTCCCTCGTCGCTGCGCCTGCCGGTGAAGGGGCCGCTTCGGACCATGGTCCCCTCGCCCGGGTAGGCATCGTCCAAGCCGTCGTGCTCTCTGCCGTCCGGAGAGATCACCTCGCGGATCTCGAGTCCGTACCTCTTCGCGAACGCGAAGTCACGCTCGTCGTGACCGGGGACGGCCATGATCGCGCCGGTCCCGTACGTAGCGAGCACGTAGTCGGCGACCCAGATCGGGATGCGCTCTCCGGTGAAGACGTTGAGCGCGAACGTGCCTGTGTCCACGCCGGTCTTCTCACGCTCCGTCGAGGTGCGCTCGATCTCCCCCAGATCGCGCGCGCTCGCGACGTAGCGCTCGATCTCGGCACGCTTCGCCGGCGCGGTGATCTTCGCGACGAGCGGGTGCTCCGGTGCCAGGACCATGAAGGTCGCGCCGTAGATGGTGTCAGGCCGTGTGGTGAAGAAGCGGATCTCCTCCCCCGCGTGGCCCTCGACCGGGAACGCGAGCTCCGCGCCCTCCGACCGGCCGATCCAGTTGGTCTGGAGCACGCGCACGCGCTCCGGCCAGTCCAGGCCCTCGAACTTCAGCAGCTCGTCCGCGTACTGCGTGATCCGGTAGAACCACTGCGTCATCTGACGCTTCACCACCGGCGTGTCGCACCGCTCGCACCTTCCGTTGATGACCTGCTCGTTGGCGAGCACCGTTTCGTCGCGCGGGCACCAGTTGACCGGTGCGTCTCCGCGATAGGCGAGGCCCTTCTCGAATAGCTTCAGGAACATCCACTGGTTCCAGCGGTAGTACTCGGGGTAGCACGTCACGACCTCGCGGCGCCAGTCGATCGCGGCGCCCATGCGATTGAACTGGTCGCGCATGTGCGCCATGTTCTTTTCCGTCCAGACGGTGGGGTGAATCCCTCTGTCGATCGCCGCGTTCTCGGCATTGATGCCGAACGCGTCGAAACCCATCGGGAACAGAACGTTGTACCCACGCATGCGCAGGAAGCGCGCGGCAGCGTCGGGCGGGGCGAACGCGTACCAGTGACCCACGTGGATCTCGCCCGACGGGTACGGGAACATCGTCAGGAAATAGAAGTTCGGCTTATCGGAGGTGTCCGGGGTGTTGTGGAGGCCGGATGAAGCCCAGCGCTCGCGCCATTTCTCTTCGATGGCGGCGGGCGTGTAGCGATCGATCTTCTTTTCCACTTCGCTCGTCATCTCGACCTCCTTTCAGGAATACAAAAAGGCCTTTCGTCAGCGCTTGCGCGCTCAGGGACCCTGCCCCTGGGGACGAAAGACCTCCGTGGTACCACCCCAATTGAGAGCATCGCCGGTTCTCGCCAGCTGGTACCGCGGCTTCGCCGCGTACAAGCGTCGTTCGTCCTCACCAGAAAGCTGCGGCTTTCTGTCTCGTCCTCACTAGCTTGTGGAGCTGGCGGGATTCGAACCCGCGACCCCCACACTGCCAGTGTGATGCGCTCCCACTGCGCCACAGCCCCGATGCTCTCCGCTCGAGCACGTTGATAACGGGCGTGACCCCGGCGGGAGT
>Ga0207646_10001029_pt1 | contig 35628 bp, 37 predicted proteins | sample KBSK5502metaG_FD_184343 | JGI IMG/M metagenome (GOLD analysis project Ga0207646, IMG submission 184343) | Corn, switchgrass and miscanthus rhizosphere microbial communities from Kellogg Biological Station, Michigan, USA - KBS K5-50-2 metaG... | ecosystem: Host-associated > Plants > Roots >... | reverse complement strand
GTGTGCTCAACCTGGATGCGCGTGTTCATCTCCATGAAATAAAAGCGTCGATCTTCGTCGACGAGAAATTCGATCGTCCCGGCGTTTTCGTATTCGATTGCTTTCGCCAGCTTAACGGCCGCGTTGCCCATTTTTTTGCGAAGCGACGGCGGGATGAACGGCGATGGACATTCCTCAATCACTTTTTGATTGCGCCGCTGGATCGAACAATCGCGTTCGCCAAGATGAACGATTCGACCATGCTTGTCGGCGACGATCTGAAACTCGATGTGGCGCGGATTCAGAATCAGCTTCTCGATGTAAACTTCGGGGTTACCGAACGCTTTCTCGGCCTCGTGCCGCGCACTGTGAAATCCGTTGATTAAACTTGTTTCGTTATGCGCCGCGCGCATTCCGCGACCGCCCCCGCCCGCGACCGCTTTGATCATCACCGGATAACCAATCTTCTTCGCGACCGTTGCCGCTTCCTTGTCATCCGCAACCACGCCATCGCTTCCCGGCGTGACTGGCACGCCTGCTTTGCGAGCGCAAGCGCGCGCCATGTCTTTGTCGCCCATTTGTTGAATCACGTGCGACGGCGGCCCGATGAATTTGATTTTGCAACTCTCGACTACTTCGGCAAAGTGCGCGTTCTCGGCGAGAAAACCATAACCCGGATGAATCGCATCGACGTCGCCGATCTCGGCCGCGCTCATGATACGCTCGATTTTCAAATAACTGTCCGCGCTCGGCGCCGCGCCGATACAAATCGCTTCGTCGGCAAGTTGCACGTGCAATGAATCGACGTCGGCATCGGAATAAACCGCGAGCGTGCGGATGCCGAGCTCTTTACACGCGCGGATCACGCGCAGCGCGATTTCACCGCGGTTGGCAATCAGAACTTTTTCGAACATGCCTTGCTTCCGCAATCCGCGGAGCGCACCCAATTATCGCACCCGGAAGAGAACTTGGCCGAACTGGACTGGCTTGCTGTTCTCGGCCACGACTTCGGCGATTACGCCGCTGGTTTCCGCTTTGATCTCGTTCATAACTTTCATCGCCTCGATAATGCAAACCACCGTGTCCTCAGTCACTTTTGTCCCAACATCGACAAACGGCGATGAGTCAGGCGACGCGGATCGATAAAAAGTCCCGACCATTGGAGAAACAATTTCTTTCATCGCCGCGGACTCAGTCGCGGCCGAACCGCCTGCCGGACCATTCGCCACGGCGGGCGCGGTCGAGGACATGACGACGGGCTGATCGCCCAGTCCCTTGCATAATTTCAAACGGAAGCCGTCCTTCTCCATTTCAAAAACGGAGAGATCGTTTTTCTTCATCAAATCGATGATGGCTTTGATGTCTTTCAGGTCCACGCGAGGGCTCCGCTTGTTCAAAGTGAGGGGTTAGGTAAAGCGGTTTTGCCTGGGAGGTCAAGTCAACGAGTGGCTGACCAATGACGAAGCACGAATGACAAATGACGAAATAAGCCCAAATGACCGAATAAAGGAATACGCGCCAGCCAGGATCTCCCATGATCGTTCGGATTTCGTAATTCCTTCGTCATTCGCCATTAGGCATTCGTCATTTAATGGCACTGCTGAGATATTCTTGATGAAATGCCTTCACCTGTGACCGATTTCAGAGTCATCGATGAAGCGGATGATTACATCGTCGTCGATAAACCGGCCTTTCTTTTAACGCATCCGAGCAAACCCGATCAGCGCGTGACACTTTGGAAACAATTGCGCGAGCTGCTCGCGTTCGAGATCGCGAATGGCGGACAAGTTTCAATCGTGAATCGATTAGATCGCGAAACGAGCGGCATCGTTCTGGTTGCGAAAACGGCCACGGCCGCGCGCCGATTCGGATTGCTCATGGAGCAGCGGCGTTTCCACAAAGAATATCTCGCGATCGTTTGGGGCTGGCCGGATTGGGAAACGAAAACTGTCGACGCGCCGCTCGATCGACAAGGCAAACATCAGTCGTCCGCAATTTGGCTGAAACAAATGATTCATCCGAAAGGCGCGCCAGCGGTAACGGAGTTTCGAATCGAGCGACGTATCGAAAAGCAAAGCGTCACAGATCACTCCTCACCTAACGCTTCGCGCCTTCCTCTCCCCTCGAGGGGAGAGGATAATGGTGAGGGGTGCGCGCCGAAAAAGTTCGCATTGATTCGCGCGATTCCGAAAACTGGACGCACTCATCAAATCCGCGTCCATCTTGCGTCACTCGGCCATCCAATTGTCGGCGACAAAATTTATGGGCCCGACGAGCGATTGTATCTCGAATTCATCGAGACCGGTTGGACGTCAAACTTAGATCGACAATTGCTCCTGCCGCGGCACGCGCTGCATTCGAGCAAGCTTGGCATCGACGGCGAACAGGGTTGGCGCAGCGAGTTGCCGGATGATTTGACTCAGTTTTTGCAATCGAACTGAGTCGCCCTATCGTTCGCCGCGTCATGAAATTCTTTAGCGCGGGAATTTTCTGTTTTGCGCTTTTGATTCAGCCTTTGCTCGCAGCAACGGAAAACAACGCGAACGAAGTCCTCAATCCGCCCCGATGGGAAATTGCCGCGCAATCCGGTTATTTGCTCGGCGTTTTCGGAAATCCTGACAGCTACGAGATCGCACCGGAATTCATCACCGGCCGGATTCGCTGGGGCGTGAATGACGCCGAAAACTGGACGCGCGGTTACAATCAGTTTTGTCTCACGCTCATGGCCGAACCGATCGTTCGCGGCGTCGAGAATCATTACTTTGGCGTGAACTTTGGCGGCCGTTATAATTTTGTCCGACCGAATTGGCGATTGATTCCGTACTTTTCGGGCGGACTCGGCCTCGGTTGGATCGACAGCCATCCGGACATGCGCGGTTCGCAGGGCCAGGATTTCACGTTCAACATTTTGACCGCGATCGGCGTCGCTTACGAAATCGACGATCATTGGAAGATCGACATCGGCGCGCTTTATCAGCATCTCTCGAATGGCGGCCAGACTGATCCGAATCCGAGTTTGAATCTAATCGGCCCCCAAATCGGCGTGTCGTATTCGTTTTAAGTGAATCCGCCTGAAGAAAACATTCTCGTCATCAAACGATCGTTGTTCGACGAGCTCGGCGCGTTTCAGGGATTAAATTTCGAGCCGGGCAAATATTTGGACGCGATTTTATCCCGCGGAAACAATTTTTTCCTGCGGCGGTCGCTCGCGGAAAAAGATCCGAGTCACAAACAAATCATTCCTTACGTTTTGTTCGAGCACGGCAATCGCGTTCTTTTTTACGTCCGTGGAAAAAAAGCAGGCGAGCAGCGGCTCGTCGCGAAAGGTTCCATCGGAATCGGTGGACACATGAACGAAAGCGATGAGTCGCTTTTTGCCCTGGACGAAGCGGCTTATCGCGCCGGCGTTGAGCGCGAAGTCGCCGAGGAAATAAAGATCGAAACAAAATTCGACGATCGCGTGGTCGCGCTTTTAAACGACGACAGCAATGAAGTCGGACAAGTCCATCTCGGAATTGTCCACGTCTTCCGGTTGGCCGAACCGAACGTTAAGAAAAACGAGGCGATGATTACCGAGCTCGCGTTTCTTTCGCGCGAGGAACTCTTGGTTCGCCGCGATTCACTCGAGACATGGTCCCAGATATGTCTCGATTCGCTCGACCGGCTGCTGGCCTAACGATAGGTCACTGTGGCGACGGTGCGGGCGGAGACTGTGCCGGAGGTGGTTGTCCTGCCGGTGGCTGGGCCGCGGCTGCCGGTGGTTGAGCAGATGCTGGCGCCGGCGGCGGCGCCTGTCGCTGCGTCGTGAATGTGACGTTGTCGATCTGCCAACGACTCACCGGATGCGAAGTGGCCATTTGTAACATTGCGCCCTGACCGGGATAATTCAGCTGGGCAGTGAAAATGCCGCTCGGCTCGAAGAAGTAAGATTGAAAAGTTATGTTCTCGTCCATTTGAATCGGCTGCTGCGGAACTCCGAATTGCGTGAGTCGCTGAATCAAGTAATCGCGTTGCGACGGCGGCATATCGAGTTTCGCTTGCGGACTCAGACGCTCATCGAGCAGTCGGCGATCATGATCGACGGTGAGCCGCTTGACCGCGTCACGAGCAAATTCGCGCGCCTCGCGGTCGGTCGCGGCTTTGTTGGAATAAAGGTACCAAAGACCGCCGCCAATCAACAACACGACGACGATAACAATGGGAAGGAAACCTTCGCCTGACAGTTTCAGTTGGGATCTCAATTTCATTTTTTTCAGTAACCTAGTCCTAAACCTTTAACTACTTCGCCGTTTCGAATCAATGCGCCATGTTGCTGCATGCCGGTGTAAGCGCCGAATCGATTCCGCGCGTTCACTTTAAATTTTACAAGGTAACCATAAACATGCTGCCCGTTCTTGCCGACGTCGGCCGGCTGCGGATCGCCCTGCCATTCAATTCGCGCGCTGTCGGCATCGATCAATTGATCGTTGAGCCATTTCATGACGACTTCTTTGTAATTGGCGGGATACGGACCATAAAGCGCGGCGTCCGGCGTGGGCGTCGGTGTTTGGCCGGACAGATTGTCGATCAAAAACAATATCGCGACGCAAAACGCAAGCCCTTTCATCGACGGCAATTTTTCACCGGCCGAATTTGTTAGTCCAGCCGAATCGACTCAGCCTGCGCGCGGATGCTCCTGGAAAGATTTCACGATCAGCGGCGTGATGTGCGGCGAGCTTTTCTTCCTCGGCCGATTCCATTATGAATTGAGAGATGATCTCCCGATTTGTTTTGTTGGCACTGCTGGCCTGTTTGATTTGGGTGAGACCAATTCAAGCGCAGGAAAGTTCTCCTTCACCGGCAACTTCACCAACAGCCCAACCGGGAAAATCTTTCGATCCAACGGAAGCGACCAAAGCGTGGCTCGCCACCGTTCCAGCCGACCAGCGCGCCAAATCCGACGCCTACTTTGAAGGCGGCTACTGGCTGTTGCTTTGGAATTTTCTGGTTGGCGCCGCGATCTCGACTTTTCTGCTCGCGTCCAAATTCTCAGCGCAACTGCGCGATTTCGCTGAGAGGTTGACCGGTTCCAAAACGCTTCAAGTTGCGATCTACGTGATTGTTTACACGCTCGTCGTTTCGATCGTCAGTTTTCCGCTCGCATTTTATCAGCAGTTCATCCGCGAGCATCAATACGGCTTCGCGACTCAAACGTTCGGGCCATGGTTCGTCGAGCAGTTGATCGGTCTGACCGTCGGACTCATCGCCGGCACGATTGCGTTGTCGATCTTGTACGCCGTGTTTCGTCGCGCGCCGCGAAGCTGGTGGATTTTGGGAACGCTTGTCGCAGTCGTTCTTTCGTTTATCGGCAATCTGGTCGCGCCGGTTTACGTCGAGCCGCTCTTTAATACTTACAAACCGCTGACCGATCCGAAAATTCGCGATCCGATTCTTGCGATGGCGCGAGCGAACGAAATTCCAGTGACGCAAGTTTTCGAAGTCGATGCGTCGCGCCAAACCACGCGGATCAGCGCAAACGTTGCCGGAATGCTCGGCACGACGCGGATCGCTTTAAACGACAACTTAATTAAACAATGCACGCTTCCCGAAATCCGCGCGGTCATGGCGCACGAGATGGGCCATTACGTTCTCAATCACGGCGCCAAGCTCACGATTTATTTCGGGATCGTCGCGCTGTTCGGTTTTGCCATCGCGAAATTCTTTTTCGATTGGGCGCTGCGGATATGGGGCGAACGCTGGGACGTGCGCGGCATCAGTGATCCGGCCGGATTACCACTGCTGACATTGATCTTCATCACGTTCGCATTTCTCATGACGCCAATTTTGAATTCGATTGTTCGTGTCACCGAACGCGAAGCCGACCAGTTCGGGATGAACACCTCGCGCGAGCCGGATGGAGAATCGAAAGTCGCGTTAAAACTCGGCGCGTATCGCAAACTCGATCCAAGTCCGCTCGAAGAATTTATCTTCTTCGATCACCCAAGCGGCCGCGCCCGGATCCAAATGGCGATGGACTGGAAAGCCGCGCATCTGCCCGCCGGAAATCTCAACGCACCCGAACCCGCGACCGATTGATCCATCACGCACGTTCGTCTAATTTTTGTTAGGTCTATGCGCGTTACGTTCCTTGTGTGCGTGCTTCTCACCGGCGTCAGTGTAGTGGCAAAAGCACAGCCTTATCAGTACCAGATCTCGCCTCCTGGTAAAGAGGTCAAAATGCAGAGCGTTTTATCCTATGAACTGCCGGCATACCCGCTGAAGGCGCAGAAAAAGCGCATGCAAGGCTCGGGCCGCTTTCGTATTACATTACGTCAGGACGGCTTCGTGGATTCAGTGAACGTGACGAAGAGTACCGGACATTTTCTGCTTGACCAAGCAGGCGTCGCCGCATTGCGCGAGTGGCGCTTTGTGCGCGGTGCGCCGAAAATAATTCGTGTCCCGATCGTATGGACTCTTGGCACAATTAAAGAGTACGCTCCGAAACATCCGTGGCGAGACCCAAAAACCTTGGGCATTGGTGATGGCGAATGGATCATAGTCTCAGAACGTTAAGATTCCAACCAAGAGCTGGAGTCGTGACCGGGCCCCGAGAATTATTTCTTAAGCTGCGCGATTAGTGTGTCGGCGATTGTAGCCGGAGTTTCGGCGACTGCGATGCGGGCGGATTTCATCGCTTCGATTTTTCCAGCAGCGGTTCCTTTTCCGCCGGAAACGATCGCGCCGGCGTGACCCATTCGGCGACCGGGCGGCGCGGTCATCCCGGCGATGAATGCCGCGACCGGTTTCTTGCAATTGTCTTTGATCCATGCCGCGGCTTCTTCTTCAGCTGAGCCGCCGATCTCGCCGATCAAAATCATCGCGTCGGTATTTTTGTCGTCGTTGAAAAGTTTCACCGCATCGAGATGGGAAAGTCCGCCGATCGGATCGCCGCCGATGCCGATGCAGGTCGATTGTCCGTAACCGCGCGAAGTAAGTTGCCAGACCGCTTCGTAAGTCAGCGTCCCCGAGCGCGAGATTACGCCGACGTTTCCTTCCTTATGAATGTAACCGGGCATGATGCCGATCTTGCACGCGCCGGGCGTGATGATTCCCGGACAATTTGGTCCGATCAATCGCGTGCGCTTGCCGAGCATCTCGTGTTTCGCGCGCATCATGTCCATCACCGGAATTCCTTCGGTGATGCAAACGACAAGATCGAGATCGGCATCGACCGCTTCGAGAATGGAATCGGCCGCGAACGGTGCCGGCACAAAAATCATCGAGACGTTGCAATTCGTTTTCTGTTTCGCTTCCCAAACCGTGTCGAAGACGGGAATCTTGTCGTCGAACTTCTGCCCGCCCTTTCCCGGCGTCACTCCGGCGACAACGTTCGTCCCGTACTCGATGCACTGCCGCGTATGAAACGCGCCGGCGCTGCCGGTGATTCCCTGGACAACGAGCCGCGTTTCTTTGCCAACTAAGATCGACATGTGAAAAGAAATTCGAAATCCGAAATCCGAAACTCGAAACAACATCGAAATTCAAAATCCAAATGTGACGCGTCCGTCGCGGAATCGAAGGGCTGTTTTGAATTTTGGATTTTGATCATTTGGATTTGTTTTCGGATTTCGATAATCGTGCTTCGGATTTTCCCGCTCATTTCTTCTTACGTTGGTGAAGCAGCAGGCGGTTCCCGTCCGGATCGCTAAACACTCCCATCCAACACACCGGCGATTCAAACTTTTCCATTTCGAATTTCACGCCGCGTTTCTTTAGTTTCTCGTAAGCAGTATCGAAATCGCCGACCTCAAGCGCGACACTGGTTCCGGTGCCGGGCTGTGACGGCTTCCAATCCGGGTGACAACCAACGCCGATCGTCACCGGCCCGATCTCGTATTCGACCCACGCGCCGTCCATTGCTGTCATGACAGGCTTTAGTTCGAGCGTTTCCTGATAGAATTTTCGTGCGCGTTCCTTGTCGGTAACCGCGATTGCGATAAAGGCGACTTCGTTCGTAATCATGGGCAGGGCTCCTTCTCGTTTTCAGGTTTCAGTTTGTGAATGATGATCTTGTTGCCGTCGGGATCCTTAATCACGGCCATGTGACAACACGGACTTTCAAACGGCTCGGCGTCGAATAGAACATGTCGATCTTTCAAACGCTTGATCGCTTCGTCGAAATTTTCTACTTCGAGCGCCGCGCTCGTTCCTTCTTCTGACGGTTTCCATTGATCCGGAAAATTCCCGAGCGCGAGGGTACCGTCGCCGATCGCGTACTCCACCCAATGCCCCTTCCCCATTTCCTCGGTGAGTTTTAAACCGAGCACTCCTTCGTAGAATTCTCGCGCGCGATTGATGTCCGTCACCGGAATTCCAACAAATGCGATGTTCTTAATTTTCATTGCGCGGCCTTGACTGCTTTTTGGGCTGCGTCGGCGAGATCGTCGGCTGCGATTAATTCAACGCCGCTTTTTGTGAGCAACTGTTTCCCTTTGTCGACGTTGGTTCCTTCCAATCGCACCACAACCGGAACGGAAAGCTTCACTTTCTTGGCGGCGTTGATAATTCCCTGCGCGACCACATCGACTTTCATGATTCCGCCGAAAATATTTACCAGGATCGCCTTCACATTTTTGTCCGCGATCAGGATTTTGAACGCTTCAGTCACCTGCTCCTCTGTGGCGCTGCCACCGACATCGAGAAAGTTTGCCGGATTGCCACCGTAAAATTTAATGATGTCCATTGTCGCCATCGCCAGGCCGGCGCCGTTGACGAGACAGGCAATGTTTCCGTCCAGTCCGATGTAATTGAGGCCGTGCTTTGACGCTTCGACTTCGCGCGGATCTTCCTCGGCAACATCGCGCATCGCCGCGATCTCGGGATGGCGATAAAGCGCGCTATCGTCAAAATCGAGTTTCGCATCCAGCGCGAGGACTTCGCCGTTCCTGGTCACGACCAGCGGATTGATCTCGACCATTGAGCAATCGCAGCCAATGAACGTGCGATACAATCCATCGAACAATTTCGTCGCGGCTTTGGTTTGCGAATGTTCAAAGGCAAGCTGCTTCGCCAGCTTGCGCGTTTGAAACGGTTGCAGGCCGGCAAGAGGATCGACAACCTCACGCACAATTTTTTCCGGCGTCTTCGCCGCGACCGTTTCAATTTCAACGCCGCCTTCAGTGCTCGCGACGATCAATGGCGACGCGCTCGGGCGATCGCGAATGATCGCGAAATAAATCTCGCGCGCGATCTGGACTGATTCCGTGATAAGAACTTTGTGAACCACTCGGCCCTTCGGCCCGGTTTGATGCGTGACCAAAGTTTGTCCAAGCATTTTCTCGGCGACTTCGCGCGCTTCCTTCGGTGATTTCACGACGTGGACGCCGCCTTTGAATCCGTTTTTGAAAGTTCCCTTCCCGCGACCGCCGGCGTGGACTTGCGCCTTCATCACGATGTCGATCGTCCGAGCCGGACTGGCACTACCAAGCTCGCTCGCGATCGCTTCCGCTTCGTCCGGAGTCGGAGCAACTTTTCCGCGCGTCGTCGCGACACCGAATTTTTCCAGCAACTCTTTCGCTTGATACTCGTGGATATTCATCTCGTTGTGGGCGCAATGGATTAAGCCTTGAAACCCGCGTCCCGCAATCGAAATTCCGCACGCATGGCTGCGAACATCGACAACGCAGTAAAGAGCGGAAAGCTGCTCGAATCGGCAGCGCGAAACATTCGCGCACTGCTTGAGAGTGCGACCTACGAGCTTTATTCGCGCGTGATCGACGAGCTCGTTGCCGCCGAAGCGTGGGATGAATTAAATGATCGCTTTTACAAGACGCTCGAGTTCGGCACCGGCGGATTGCGCGGACGCACGATTGGAAAAATCGTGACCAAAGCCGAGCGCGGGAACGCGCCGCCTAATGATCGGCCGCAGTTTCCGTGCGTCGGGACGAACGCGATGAACTTCGCAAACGTGAATCGCGCGACGCAAGGCCTCGTCGCTTACATGAAAGAATGGCACGCGAAAAATAAAATCGAAGCGCGCCCGAAACTCGTGATCGCGCACGACACGCGATTTTTTTCGAACGAGTTCAGCAATCTGGCGGCGAAAGTCGCGGCGGAAAATGGCTGTGACGCTTTCATTTTCGATGGACCGCGCTCGACGCCGGAGTTGTCATTCTCGGTTCGCTATTTGAATGCGACCGCGGGCGTTATGATTACCGCGAGCCACAATCCGCCGCATGATAACGGCTACAAAGTTTATTTCGCCGACGGCGCGCAAGTGATCGATCCGCACGCGAGCGGGATCATCGCGAAAGTGAACGCAATCAAAAGCGAGAGCTACGAGCCTCTTCCGAAAGATCGACAGGGAAAGGTCAGCACGCTCGGCGCCGATGTTGATGAAGCTTACATGAAGCGGCTTGAATCGATCGTTGTCGATCGAAGCGTGTTGCGCGACGCGAAAACGCTGCGGATTGTCTTCACTCCATTGCACGGAACCGGCGCGGTCACGCTCGAACCAATGTTGAAGCGGCTTGGATTTAATTTCGAGATCGTTCCCGAGCAGGAAAAGTTCGATCCGCGATTTTCGACGGTGAAATCGCCGAACCCGGAAAACGCGGAGGCGCTAACGCTCGGCATCGAGCTCGCGAAAAAGAGCAAGGCCGACATTGTCATCGCGACCGATCCTGATTGCGACCGGCTCGGCGTTGCGGTGCGCGATCCGCACGGCGAGATGAAATTGATCAACGGAAACCAGATCGGCTCCTTGCTCTCTTATTATCGTCTGAAAAAACTTTGTGAGCTTGGGATTCTGAACGAAGAGAATCGAGCGCGTGCGGTCACGATCAAAACCTTTGTCACAACCGATTTGCAGAAAGTAATTTCGGAAAGTTTCGGCGTGCGTTGCGTCGACACGCTGACCGGCTTCAAATATTTCGGCGCGAAGCTCGAGAAGTACGAGCGCGCGCTGCCGGAAGAGATCCGGAAAAAATATCGACAGATGTCCGAAGAGGAAACGCGCGCGGCGCGGTTGAAGTATTCGTCGTTTTACGTTTTCGGCAGCGAAGAAAGTTACGGATACAGCGGCGCGGACTTCGTTCGCGACAAAGACGGCAACGCCGGCGCGATCATGTTTTGCGAAATGGCGGCCTACGCGAAGTCACGCGGCCGGACCGTTGATCAACTGCTCGATGAAGCGTTTGCCGGTCTCGGTTACTTCGAAGAAAAGAACGCGTCGATTTATTTCGAGGGCGCAGAGGGCGCGGATAAGATCGCGCGCTTGCTCGAGTCTTATGCGACGAATCCGCCGAAAGAGATTGCCGGATCAAAAGTGACCGGCATCACCGATTTCGAGAAACAAACAATCCGCGACGTGGAAGGCGACGTGATTCCGAAACAGAAGATGTCGATCTTCGAGTTGGAAGACAAAACGCGGATCGCAGTGCGCGGTTCGGGGACGGAGCCGAAGATCAAGTATTACATCTTCGTGCAGAAACGGCCGGGCAGTGAAAAATTCAGCGCCGAGGAGCTAAGCAAAATCAAAACCGAGGTCGGCCGCCGGCTCGAAGATATTTGGGACTGGATTGAAAAGGATGCGCGCGGGCGACTGAAAAATTAAACCTGAGCGCGCGGCGGGGAATATGCTCTAACCAAATTTGGATGAAACGGGAGATCAATCTAAGCGGCGGCGAAATCACCCTGCTCAAAACGCTCGGACTCTCCGGAACGCCGACTTACGGAAAGGTCCTGGTCCAACAAATTGGCGAGATGGAACAGGCCGAATTCCTCGACGAGCTGAACGGGTTGATGGAGCAAGGCTACGTTCTCGCCGACAAAGTGAACATTCGAACAATGGAAGACGTCGAGCGCGCGGTCTTTCGGGTGAACGCTTCTTACGCGCGCGATTTGAAAGACGCGATTCAACCCGGCCGCCGCCGCGAACGCGAACAGCGTCGGCGTCGACGCGGATAATTCCAACTTTCGTTGGAGCTTGGGCTTTCTAATTGGCCGCTTTAAAGTGGCGCCGCGTGCTCCGAAAATTTCAAACACTTTGGCCCTGGCTCGCCGCGATGGCGAGCGGCTTTCTTTGCGCCGCCTGTTTTGCGCCGTTCGATCAAAGCTGGATTTGCTGGATCGCGCTCGCGCCACTCATCGTGGCGATTTGGTTTTCTGGTAAGAATTCAAAGCGCCGCTGGCTGCGAAATTTATTGCTCGGTTACGTCGCCGGACTTGTTTTTTTTACCACGACCTTTGGCTGGCTCGGCGCGCTCGGTGATCTCTACCAAAGTTTTTTCCTCCATGGACTTTCCTTCCTGCTGTCGATCTATCTCGCGATGCACTTTGCGTTCTGGGCATGGGTCGTCGGTTTATTGAAACCAAATTCATTCGTTACGTCCTGGCGCAATTTGCTCGTCGCATTTGTCGCCGCGAGCGCGTGGGCAACGCACGAGTGGGCGCGCGGCTGGCTCTTCAGCGGTTTCGGCTGGAACGGTCTCGGCGTCGCGCTGCACGCGCAATTTCCGATGATTCAAATCGCCGAGTTCACCGGCGTCGTCGGTTTGTCCTTCGCGATCGCTTTTGCCAATGTCATCGCCGTCACGACGCCGCTGCGTCTGTATGCCGAAATTCGAGCGCAGCGAATGCGTCCGCATTTCGATCTCGTTCTGACGATGATCGGCATCGTCGCGCTGCTCGCGTTCGGCTTGAATCGAATTCAACGTGCGTCGCCATCAAAAGCTCTGCGTGTCGCCGCCGTCCAGGCCGGCGTTCCGCAATTGCAGAAGTTCGATCCGCAATTCAGCGCGCAGGTTTTCGAAAAGTTTAAACGCTTGAGTGAAATCGCGCTCGGCGCAAATCCGCCGGATTTGTTGGTCTGGCCGGAGAGTTCGATGCCCGATCCGGTGCGCGATCAAAACAGCGAGAGCTACCGTTTCGTCATGAATTTTGCGGGCACGACGAAAACTGACCTGATGCTCGGCACGCTCGATTTCGAACAAGATCACGATTACAACGCAGCGCTGCTCGTCTCGAACAACGGACAGCGCACACAGATTTATCGGAAGATCCATCTCGTGCCGTTCGGCGAATACATTCCGCTACGACATTCGTTTCCAGTTTTCGCCGCGATCGCAAGCACCTGGGTGCCGGGCGATTTCGCTCGCGGTACCGAACACACCATTTTCAATCTAACGAACGGCGAAACTCGCGTCGCGCCGTTGATCTGTTTTGAAGACACCGTCGGCGAATTGGTTCGCCATTTTGTTTTGAATGGAGCAAATCTGCTCGTCGACGTTACCAATGACGGCTGGTTTTTGCATTCATTCGGATCGCATCAGCACGTTGCAAATGCGATCTTTCGCTGCGTCGAAAATCGCCGGCCAATGGTTCGCGCGGCGAACACCGGCGTAACCTGTTTCGTCAACGAGTTCGGCCGCGTCACTCAAATCTTGCAGGACGACACCGGCAACACTTTTACCGAGGGCGTATTGAGCGGATCGGTTGATGTTCCGGAAAATCTACAACAGCTCACCTTTTACACGCGGCACGGCGAGTGGTTTGCCGAAAGTTGTGCGGTGACTACAGCCCTTGCCGTGATCTTTATTTTTATCCGCCGCAAATTTTCACGCAAAGCGCTTTAGGAGTGCGGTGCGTCCTCGCACCGCTTTGGGCTCGACACTGATAAGCCGAGTAAAAGCGACGCGAGTACGCGTCGCACTCCAAAGGACGTTGTGCTACAACGACTACGTGTCCGTTCAACTCCCGATCGACAACCTTCACGAACTTTGGCCGAAAGAACTGCGTGGCGCGAAAATCGGCGCACTGTTGCATCCTGCTTCCGTTTCGTCGCAGCTGGAACATGCCTCCCGCATTTTTGAGCGATTAAACTGCGACTTGTTTCAACTCCGCGCGTTCTTCGGTCCGCAGCACGGATTCCTCGGTCAAACCCAGGACAACATGATCGAATGGAAAAGTTACGAACATCCGCGGCTGCACATTCCGATTTACAGTCTTTACGGCGAACATCGCGAACCGACGGAGGAAATGCTCGCTGATCTCGACGTCTTGATTGTCGATCTTCAGGACATCGGCGCGCGCTATTACACTTTTATTTGGACGCTCTATCTTTGCATGCGCGCGTGTCAGAAACGCGGCGTGCACGTCATTGTCCTCGAACGCCCGAATCCGATTAACGGCGTCAGCGTGGAAGGTCCGCCGATTGAGAAAGGCTACGAATCGTTCGTCGGCCTGCATCCAATCACGATTCGCCACGGCAAAACGATTGGAGAACTGGCAGCTCAGTTTCGCGATGAAGCGTTTCCGAAATCTCGATTGTCGATCTTGCCAATGAAAAACTGGGAACGCGCGATGTGGTTCGATCAAACCGGACTGCCCTGGGTGACGCCGTCGCCAAACATGCCGACGCTCGACACGGCGATCGTTTATCCGGGAATGTGTTTAATGGAAGGGACAAATATCTCCGAGGGACGCGGCACGACGCGGCCGTTCGAAGTTTTCGGCGCGCCGTTTATCGATGCCGAAGTGCTTTGCCGCGAGCTAAACAATTTGAAACTGCACGGGGTGTTCTTTCGCGAGAATTATTTTCAGCCGACGTTTCAGAAATTCGCGGGCGAGCTTTGCGGCGGTGCACAGATCCATGTGCTCGATCGCGACGCGTATCGCTCGTTTCAAACGGGCGTTGAAATCATTCGCACAATCCGAAAGTTATATCCTGAGAAATTCGCGTGGAAACAACCGCCTTACGAATACGAGCAGGAAAAGCTGCCGATCCAGATTTTGCTCGGCGGCCCGGCCGAAGATTACTTCCCCGAATAATCGCCAGCGGCATCGTCGCAGGCTGGATGTCGATCTTGCAGAGCGCGTGCGCGGACATTCCGTGGCCGGAAGTTGTGCAACGATTGAAAATTGAAAATGAGAAGCTCGAGCGCCGGCCCGGCGGTCACTCCGGCGAATATTTTATCGTCTGCACTCTTTATTACACGCCGAAGGAAAGCGGATTCACGTTCGAGCGCGGCTTTGACGCGACCCGCGTGACGAAATCCGGGCTGCATGGGCGCACTTACCCGCGCGATTTTTTGCGTTCGGTGATGAAGGAAGGTTACGGCCGAATCACTACGCCGGTGAATGGGCGCAATTACATTCGCTACAACGGCGGTTCCTACAGCTTTTCAACAGCGCCGAGTGGCGGAGGCGGAACGCTTGTTCCCCACTTTTCCGCAGCCGCGAGATTGTCCGGTCCTCTGCGGCGCGGTTTGATTTTGGAAACCATTTCAGAAGAAGTCCAACGGGTCTTCGGCAGCACGCGTTGGAAAATTGTCGACACCGGCGGCGGATTGCGTCGATGGCAGGTCGATTGTTACTACGGCGAAGACGAGCCGCTCGGGCCAGGAAAATTGATGGGGCGTCCGCGGGCAACCACTTTCGAATACGCCTACTCGACCGCGCGCATCAGCCGATGACGCGATTTCGAGTCGAGCTGATCTTTCACGGCGATTTGCCGTTCTTTTTGCACTCAAAGAAACCGCGTCTCGAGCGGGAGCTCGCGGAGCGAACATCAGTGAAGGATGTGATCGAGGCCTGTGGAGTCCCGCACACCGAAGTCGATCTGATTCTGATCAACGGCAAACCAGCCGGTTTCGAGAAAATTCTAGCACAAGATACGGTGGTCGATGTCTACGGACCCGGTTCAGATCAGCTTACGCATTTCCCAGAGAATCGGCTGCAAGTACTGAAGATTCGGAAGTTTGTTGCTGACGTCCATCTCGGGAAACTCGTTCGCGATCTCCGTTTGCTCGGAATAGATGTTTCTTATGATCGCGAGGCGGAAGATCGAAAATTAGTCGAGATCGTGGCGCATCAAGGTCGCGCTCTCCTAACCCGCGACCGTCGCCTCCTGATGCACTCGGCAGTGAGGCACGGCTATTTTTTGCGGTCGCAGCACCCGTTCGATCAGACGGTCGAAGTTCTTCGCCGATTCGATCTCGCGTCGGCCCTAACGCCGTTCACTCGCTGTCTGCGCTGCAATGTCGAATTGGAGTCCGCCGAGAAAGAAAAAGTGCTCGGCGAGCTCAAGCCGCTGACCAGGATTTATTATGATCGATTTCGCCGCTGCAGCGGCTGCGGCCAGGTTTACTGGTCGGGCTCGCATTTTGAAAAACTGGAGAAGCGGATCCAAGCGATTCAGGCGGCGCTGGCAACAAAAGCGTAGTCTTGTCATCAGCCTGACACCTGGCAAATTCGCCGCCGTGCAAAAGCTCACAGTTTTATTTATTTTTGCCGCAAGCGCATCGGCTGCATTTGCGCAAGGTCCAGCGCCATCGCCCTCGCCGTTGATTTCGCTGCCCTCGCCTCCGCCAGCAAAAGCGGCAGCAACTCCGCCGCAGCCGAGTCCCCCACCGGCTTTCACGCGACAGGATTTCGAAGCTTTTCTCGATGCGCTCATTCCATCGCAGTTACGAAGCCGCAATATCGCGGGCGCCGTCGTCGCCGTTGTGAAAGATGGCCAAGTCCTGTTCGCGAAAGGTTACGGTTACGCCGATGCCGAAGCGAAGAAGCCGGTGCTAGCGGATCAGACTTTGTTTCGCCCGGGCTCGATTTCGAAATTGTTTACTGCCACGGCGGTGATGCAGCTTGTCGAGCAGGGCAAACTCGATCTCGACCGCGACGTGAACGAGTATCTCGACTTCCAAATTCCGAAAACTTACCCGGAGCCAGTCACGCTGCGGCGATTGCTCACCCACACCGCCGGTTTTGAAGAGACGCTAAAAAATCTATTCGTCGCGCATGAGGCCGATCTAAAACCGCTGCGCACTTATCTGGTCAATCAAATGCCGGCGCGCGTTTTCCCGCCCGGCAAAATTCCATCGTATTCCAATTACGGATTTTCGCTCGCCGGCTACATCGTCGAGCGCGTGAGCGGCGAGAAATTCGAGCGTTACATCGACAATCACATCTTGAAGCCGCTGCGGATGACGAATTCGACGTTCGATCAACCGCTCCCTCCGCAGTTCGCAGCCCAGATGTCAAAAGGTTATCTCAACGCTTCGAAAAAACCGCGCGACTTCGAAATCGTCCAGGCCGCGCCGGCCGGCGCGCTGACCACCACCGCCGCCGACATGACGCGATTCATGCTCGCGTTTCTCCAAGACGGAACGGTGGACGGTGTCGCGATTTTGAAACCGGAGACAACGCATCAAATGGAGACGCGGCAATTCGAACTGCATCCCATGATCAATGGACTGGGCATGAACTTCATTGAATATGTGACGCGCCCCGCGCGGCTGATCGGCCATGGCGGCGATACAATCTATTTTCACAGCGACATGCTGCTCGTTCCCGAAGCGCACCTCGGCTATTTCATTTCCTACAACAGTCTCGGCAAAAATATCGGCGGCGGCCGCGGCGAAGTTTGGCGCGCATTTGTAAATCGCTATTTTCCCGCGCCGCCTGAAACAAAAACCGATCTCGATCCAACAACTGTCCAAATTGACGGACGCGCGGTCAGTGGAACTTATGATGGCACGCGCCGTGGAGAAACGACGTTCCTGAAATTTCTCGCCTTGCTCGGTCAATTTACCGTTCGCAGCGACAAGGACGGCGTCTTGACGGTTGAAGATCTGAAGAACCAGCGCGGCGAACTAAAAAAATGGCGGGAGATTGCGCCGCTCGTTTACGACGAAACCGACGGCTTGGATCGAATCGCGTTTCGTCGCGATGCCTCCGGCGCTGTGCCCGAGATGCTCGCCGACCCTCCGATTTACGAAGGTCAGCGCGTTCAGTGGTACGCCAACAAACGCTTGCTTGCGCCAATTCTCGGCGGAAACCTGCTCCTCGCGCTGTTGACCGTTTTGCTCTGGCCGGTCGCGGTGATTGTTCGCAAACGATATCGACGGCCGCTCTTCGCGGCGAAAGGCGATCGCGTCTTGTATTTTTTGTCGCGACTGGTTTGTCTCTGCGAAATCGTATTGATCCTGTTGCCGGCCATTCTTTTCAGCAGCGGTTTGGAAAATCTCGTCGCACTCGGCGATCGCATCGATCCGTGGTTGCGCGCTTATCACATCTTCGGCTGGGCGACGATGGCGGGCATCGTCCTCTTGCTTATGACTGCGATTCGTTTCGTCAAACTTCCCGGCCACGGACTTTGGTTTCGCGCCCATGCAATTTTGCTCGCGGTTGGCGGAATCGCCTTCGGCTTGATTTGTTGGCAACACCATTTGCTCGACAGCTCGTTGAAATTTTAATCCGCTCGCCCTGGTCAATCATTCGATGCGTCCTCGGATCTTAGTCACGCTCTGCATCGTCGTTGCTCTTCCCGCGACACTTTTCGCTTATGGACCGACTGGCCACGAAATCGTCGGCGGTATCGCCGACAAACTGATCGCCAACACACCGGCCGGGCAAAACATTTACGCGCTCACGGACGGAATCACGCTCGAGCGCGCGTCCACGATTGCCGACGAAATCAAAGCCTGGGACAAAAACGGCGTCGAAGATCCAAACGCGTTTCCACATTACGCCGACCATCCGAAAATCGACAATCAACTGCGCGAGTTCTGGCGCGCGAATCCGCCGACCCAGGATCCTAAATCACCGGCACCGTCGCATCATTGGTTTCATTACACCGACGTGCCGGTTTTGAACGTGGAAAAATATTCGGAAGGCAAAACCGGGCGCAGCCAATGGGACATCGTTCACATGATTTCGTTTTGTGTCGATGTTCTGCGCGGCGAAGTCCCGGAAAATAATCCGCGCAAAATCACAAGGCCGGTCGCAGTCATTTTGCTCGCGCATTACGTCGGCGACGTTCATCAACCGCTCCATGTCGGCGCCGAATATTTCAACTCCGCCGGACAAGCAGTTGATCCCGACAAAAATCAACCGGGAATTGAAGACGAAGGCGGCAACACCTTAATGTTGCAACTTATCCGCGGCACGCCGGAAGAAATGGCGCATCGCGGATTAAAGTTGCACGGTTTCTGGGATCATGACGCTGTGATGGCAAATCTGCCATCGCTCTCGCCGACGTTTTCAAAAGAAGAGCGCTATCAAAAAACCGAGCAGGCGAAACATCGGTTAATTGATCGCATGGTCAAAGAGCAGCCGAAGAACTGGCGCGCGCCGGCGAATGTTGCGTTGAAAAACTACGGCGAATTCTGGGCCGATGATATTTTGCCGATCGCGAAAGAAGCGCACGAGCGACTCCAGTTCATCAATGTCCAAGAAACGCTCGATCAGCAACGCACCGTCATGAGCGGCGACGCGCGCGAAAAAAATACGACGGACCACGTCGGCTACGCGGATTGGACTAAAGGAATTGTGCGCGACGAATTACACAAAGCGGGTTGGCGTTTGGCTGATCTACTCAGTCAAGCCGTAGGATCGACATCGGACCAATTCGCCGGCGCCGATCTCCGCGCCTGGATCGATCGTGGCGCCGAGCAAGCCAACACGCCCGATCGGGCCGGAATAAAAACGCGCAGCGTTTTAATCCGCGACGGCGCGATCGTGAGCAACGGCGGCTTCTAAGGTGAAACGCGTTGTCCCTAACGCGTTGCTAAAAAACTAATGCGCCTTCGGCGCGTGAATCAACATCGTCTTAGGAACAAGCCGATTCACCACAAAACAAAAATCGCGTTCGTTGTAAAACGAACGCGATTTTCAACAAACGAACTTTGCCGGACGATTAGGTCTCTGTTTTCTTCTCGCCTTTGCTGCACTCTGCTTTGAACTTCGCGAATTGATCCTTGGTCAGGATTCCCTCCGCGTCTTTCATGTACTTCGCTTCGGTCGCTTCCGAACAACCTGCTTTCATGTGTTCGGCCATCGCCGCGTCCATCTTGGTCTTCTGATCAGGCGTCAGGTTGAGACTGGCCAGTGAAATCGAGCACGCCTGCTTCGACGCATTTCCAACCTTCTTGGTGCAATCGCCATGTTCACCCGCGAACACCGCGCCCGTTGCAAACATTCCCGCTACTAGTAACGCAATGAATTTGGTCATAAGTGCAACGTGAGACAACGACTTACGCGCTCGCGTTCAAAGATTTTGTCTGGTCCGTTCCGCGGAGAATTCCACCGGGTCTTGCCGGAAATAATCCTGAAACTCTGCATAGAGTCGCGGGTGTTGCGCGCGAAGCATTACTGGTCGCTCGAAAAATGCTTCAACTGAGACCGCGAAAAATTCCGCGGCGTTGGTCGCGCCGTAAGTGTCGAGCAATGTCGGAATCCCGGTTTCTTCCGCGGCGCGCAATGACGCGAACTCGGTTCGCATCACTTCGCGCCATGCGAGTTGCTGGTTGCGCGTCGCCAGCGCCGGCGTTCCGTCAGCCGCAAAATTTTCGTAATCGAGCTGATGGGCGAATTCATGCAGCACCACGTTCTTGCCATCGGACGGATCGGCCGCGCCCGATTTCACCGCGTCCCAGGCCAGCACCAACGATCCCATCGTGCGCGCAGTCTCGCCGGCACGATGACTTCTCCCTTGTTCCCAAATCTCCGCCGTAATCGGCCGATTCTCATCCGCCAAATATGTCGATGGATAAACGAGGATCGTCAGCAGCCGCGGAAAATAATCAGTCTTGCGATGCAATAACAGCAGACCCGCTTGAGCTGCGATCGTCACGCGAACCTCGTCGGTGATTTCCTGTCCGGCGCAGCCTTCGAAATTTTTCTCGGCCAGGAAAACCTGAATGTGATCGACCAGCTCATGCTGATCATTTGCTGGCAAGCGATCGAAGAACGCGACGTTACGCTTAATTATTCTCAGCCATTCATCCGGAAGCGGCCGCGCCTTGATCCGTTTCCGCTGTCGATCTTTGAAGAACCCGAGCATCCGCGAATCTAATACGCGATCCGAATTCAGCCACAGATCGACACAGATTTTAATGGATCTGTTTCTCTTGCTGGGAAATCTGTGTTTCATCGGTGTTCATCTGTGGCGAAAAATGGAAAGAGAAATTCGCGCTCGCGTTAGATCGACATCAGGCGCAAAATCCGACTCAAGGAGCTCCTTATGAACACACACTCAATCTCTCGTCGTCATTTTGCTCACTTGCTCGGAATCGGCGCTGCTGCTGCGATCGTTCGTCCGCGAATCACTATCGCCACCGAAGCGCCAACGGTTCCGGCGAAGAACAAGCCGGGCGTTGTTCGTTTGAGCGCGAACGAAAATCCCTACGGTCCGTCGGCCAAAGCGCACGAAGCGATGAAGAACGCTCATCCGATGTGTAACCGTTACCCGGACGAAGCGAACGATGTCTTGATCGACAAGATCGCGAAGATCAACAACGTGAACCGCGAGCAGATCGTCCTCGGTGATGGTTCGAGCGAGATTTTGAAACTCTGCGCCGAAACTTTCACCGGTCCGACTCAAGGCAAACTCATCGCCGCCGATCCAACATTTGAAGCGATCCTCGAATATTCGAAAGCGTGCGGCGGCGAAGTTGTGAAAGTTCCGCTCACTTCAGATTTCCATCACGACCTCGCCAAAATGGGCGCGGCTTCGCAGAAAGGTTTGATTTACATTTGCAACCCAAACAATCCGACCGCGAGCATCACGCCGAAGAACGATCTGCGCGATTTCATCGCGAAAACTTCTCCGGACACAATGATTCTGGTGGACGAAGCGTATTTCCATTACGCCGACAGTCCCGATTACGAAAGCGTGATCCCGCTGGTGAAAGATCATCCGAACCTGATCGTGGCCCGGACGTTCTCGAAGATTTACGGCATGGCCGGATTGCGCTGCGGTTATTGCGTCGCGCAGCCGGAAACGATCAAGCGGATGCACGGCTTCCAAATGTGGGACAGCGTCAACATCATGGCGCTGGCCGCGGCGAGCGCGAGCCTTGATGACGAGAGCCAGGTAACGAACGGAAAGAAGATGAACAGCGAAGCGAAAAGCTACACCCTGGCAGAGCTCGAGAAGCTCGGTCTCAAATCGATTCCGTCGCAGGCCAATTTCATCATGTTCGATTGCAAGAAACCGGTCGTCCCGATCATCAAAGCCATGAAAGAAAAAAACGTCGCGGTCGGGCGCTTATTCCCGGCGTATCCAAATCACATGCGTTTAACGATCGGCAAACAATCCGAAATGGAATCGTTTGTCGGCGCGTTCAAGCAAGTGATGGCCGCTTGATGGAGGGCGTCGCGCTGTCGGCGCCCAAATTAGATTGTTTTCCCCAGAATGGATGAACCGGAATCGGGCCGTAAACATCCGGCACATCATCCGTTCGTTGAACGTCACAATGAACCGATCATTGTTTTCCTCACCGTCTGCAGCAAAGACCGAAAACGCATCCTGGCATCAGCAGATGTCGTCCCCGTTTTTAAGACTGCCTGGGCAAGTGCCAAGTCTTGGCTCGTCGGACGTTACGTGATCATGCCGGACCACGTTCATCTCTTTTGCGCACCAGCCACAATTCCACCAGAGCCGTTGGAACAATGGGTTCGCTACTGGAAAAATCTGGCTTCAAAAAATTGGCCACGACCGAATGAACATCCTATTTGGCAACGCGATTTTTGGGATACTCAACTCCGACGGAACGAAAACTATGAGGAAAAATGGAACTACGTTCTAGAAAATCCTGTTCGCGCTGGACTGGTCGCCAAATCCGAAGACTGGCTCTATCACGGCGAACTCAATATCTTGGAATGGTGATTAATGGGACACGACCGCGCGTGTCCCTCCAATAAATAAATCGAAAGAAATCCCCCTTCGTTCCGAAATCTCGCTATGAACAAACGACCTCTCAGAGTGTTGGCGATAAGCGCCGCCTTCTGCGTAGCGATCAGCTCCAGCAAGGCGGACAAGTTTAGCAAGGAAGAACAATCGCTCCTTGATAAAAACCGGACCATGGAAATGTACAAGCCCGACGAACACAGCCGGCATTTCGTTGCGCGTATTGATTCGGCGACCGATCCGAAAACCGGAGAGAAGCGAAAAATTTCCAAGGATGCTCAAGCCGTCCTTTGTTTTGTGTTCGGAATGGAAGACGCACAACCTGCGCGCGACCAGGGCCGAAGCATGGCCGAGAGTCATTACAGTCCGCAGCAGGCTCACGAATTTCTTTTCGCCCAAGGCTGGGACAAGTACCACGACCGATTCTTCACCCGGTGTTACGTCCAGGAAGGCGAAGCTGCATACGAAACGACGGTAAAAGCCCAGCAGAAACCCGTTGACCAATCGTCGAGCAGTTGAATCGCAGCGCTGGCAAGATCGACATCGACGAAGTTGTAGCGGTGCTTGTTCCCGAACGCCGAAGGTAGAGACATCTGGGTTTGTCCGCAGCGCTGCCAAGAGAGTATCATCGCGGAATGATACAAATCGTGATTTTCCTGCAATTGGTCCTTCTATTCGCAATGCTGGGCGCGACGAATTATGTAAAGAAGAAAGCAAAGAATCTCGCGGACAAGGAAGATCTAAAGGACCTCACGCTTATCGTTCAGAAAGTAAAGATTGGATTCCAAAAAGTTCTGGCTACCCATCGAGTCCAATTCGAAGCGGAGTTCCGGTATTACGAAGATGTTTGGTGTGCGGCCCGAACGTTACACAAAGCATTTGTAAAATTGCTGCCCCTCCTTGCTGGAGTCCAGGTCGGCGACGATGAGCACAAGGCCTTTGGGGAAACTCAGCAAGCCTTCTCAGACATGATGGATAAATCGCAGCCGTTCATTGCAGAACCCGTGTGGAATCAATTCCAAGAGTTCGAGAACGTCATGCTCGATGAGAAGGTAAATAAGATGTACGGACTATCAGTGAAAGACCGCGAACCCTACAGGCGTCACGCACGAGAGACACTTGAGAAATGTGCTTCTGTGCTGCGACAGCACTTGTCCGGAACGCTAGAAGTTTAGATCTCGGATCGCACTAGCGCTTCTAACGAAACTCGAGCGCGCCGTTCTTGGCGTCGATCTTAACGGTTTGACCTTCGCGGACTTTGCCTTCGAGGATGTCGATCGAGAGCGGGTCGAGAATTTCTTTCTGGATCGTGCGCCGAAGCGGGCGCGCGCCGTAAACGGGATCGTAACCTTCGCGCGCAAGCAATTGTTTCGCCGAGTCGGAAAGATCGAGCGTGATCTTTTGTTGCTCGAGACGTTTCGCCAAACGCTTCAGCTGAATCTCGACGATCTTTTTCAAATCATCCTCGCTCAACCGATCGAAGATAATGATCTCATCGACGCGGTTGAGAAATTCGGGACGGAAATGCGCGCGCAACGCGTCCATGACCAAACCCTCGCGCGCTTCGCGCGATTGCGTTTCCTCCATGATGTATTGCGAGCCGATGTTCGAGGTCATAATGATGACCGTGTTCTTGAAATCGACCGTGCGTCCCTGCCCGTCTGTGATCCGGCCGTCATCGAGCACTTGCAGAAGCACGTTGAAAACGTCCTGGTGTGCTTTTTCGATCTCGTCGAAGAGCGCGACTGAGTAAGGCCGGCGCCGAACCGCTTCACTCAATTGGCCGCCTTCCTCGTAACCGACGTAACCCGGCGGCGCGCCGATCAATCGCGCGACGGTGTGTTTCTCCATGTATTCGCTCATGTCGATCCGGATCATGGCGTTCTCGTCATCGAACAGAAATTCTGCGAGAGCGCGCGAGAGCTCGGTTTTGCCAACACCGGTCGGTCCAAGAAAAATAAATGAGCCGAGCGGACGATTCGGATCCTGCAAACCGGCGCGGGCGCGGCGAACGGCGTTGGAAACGGCTTTGATCGCTTCGTTCTGACCAACGACGCGTTGGTGCAAATGTTCTTCGAGCTTTACTAATTTCTCGCGCTCGCCTTCCTGCAATCGCGAAACCGGAATGTGCGTCCAACTCGAAACGACTTCGGCGATATCTTCCTCGGTCACTTCTTCGCGGAGGAGCGATTTCTTCTGTTTCGCACTTTTCGCGGTCGCATCGGTAAGTTTCTTTTCCAGCTCGGGAATTTTCCCGTACTGAAGTTCGCTAGCCTTTGCTAACTCACCGCGGCGAGTCGCCCGCTCGAGCTCAGTCCGAAATTGATCGAGTTGTTCTTTCCATTTTCGTTGCTCGTCGATCAATGCTTTCTCTTTTTGCCACTCGGCTTTGAGCGCTCCGGATTTTTCTTTCAGCTCGGCCAATTCTTTTTCGAGCTTCTTCGATCGTTCCTTGCTCGCGGAATCCTTTTCTTTCTTGAGCGCCTGCCGCTCCATCTCGTGCTGCATGATTTCGCGCTCGATCACGTCGATCTCGGTTGGCATCGAATCGAGCTCGATCTTCAAACGCGAAGCGGCTTCATCGACGAGATCGATCGCCTTGTCGGGAAGAAATCGGTCGCTGATGTAGCGATGTGAAAGAACCGCAGCGGCAACGAGCGCGGCATCCGTGATGCGGACGCCGTGATGCACTTCGTAGCGCTCTTTCAACCCGCGCAAAATTGCGATCGTATCTTCGACGCTCGGCTCGTTCACCATCACCGGTTGAAACCGGCGTTCTAGCGCGGCGTCTTTCTCGATGTACTTGCGAAATTCATCGAGCGTGGTCGCGCCGATTGTGCGCAACTCGCCGCGCGCGAGCATCGGTTTCAACATGTTCGACGCGTCGACCGAACCCTCGGCCGCGCCAGCGCCGACGATTGTGTGCAGTTCGTCGATGAACAAAATGATCTCGCCCTGCGAATCGGTGACTTCTTTCAAAAACGCTTTCAGCCGATCTTCGAATTCGCCGCGGAATTTTGCGCCCGCGACCATCGCGCCAATGTCCATCGCGATCAGCTTTTTGTTCTTGAGCGACTCGGGCACGTCGCCGGAAATAATTCGGCGCGCGAGGCCTTCGACGATCGCAGTTTTGCCAACGCCGGGATCGCCGATCAGCACCGGATTGTTTTTCGTCCGGCGCGAGAGCACTTGCATGATCCGGCGAATCTCGTTGTCGCGGCCGATCACGGGATCGATTTTCCCCCGCCGCGCGAGCGCCGTCAGATCGCGGCCATATTTTTCGAGCGTCTGATACTTTCCCTCCGGATTCTGATCGGTCACGCGTTGGGATCCCCTCACCTGTTGCAAAGCCTGCATCAACTTCGCGTGCGTAACGCCGAGGTCTTTCAGCATCTTCGCGGCGGGAACATTCGATCCAGCGAGCGCGAGCAAATAATGCTCGGCGCTCGTGTATTCGTCTTTCAGCTTCGCCATTTCCTTTTCGGCGCCGTCGAGCACGCTGCGAAGCTCATTCGACAAACGAAGATCGACACTCGCACCGGTGACCTTCGGTTTGCGATTCAGTTCGGTCAGCAACAGCTCGCGCAATTGATTTGGCTGAACGCCGATCTTTTCGAGCAACGGCTGGGTGATTCCGTCGGATTGATCGAGCAGCGACAACAGGAAATGCTCGTTGGTGATTTCCTGATGGTTCGACTGCGAAGCGAGGTCCTGCGCCGCCTGGAGCGCTTCCTGCATCTTTTGGGTGAACTTGTCGATCCGCATACTCCAAAATAACTAGCGCCGCGGTGCGAGCAATCGCGTGCAACTCGATTGCAGGCCCCCGCCTGACCGCGTATCTGTCTCTGCGATGGCGGCTGAAGTGAAATTAAGTCCGATACACGCGTTGGGCGTTTTGCGTAATGCGCCGTTCCGCCGCTACGTCATCGGCAGTTTGATTTCGGATACGGGCAGTTGGATGCAAGTGATGGCGCAAGGCTGGGTCATGGCAACGCTGACCGACAGGGCGATTTGGCTGGGAATGGCGAATCTCGCGGCCGGTTTGCCAATGCTGTTGCTCACAATGGTCGGTGGGGCGGCGGCGGATCGATTCGACAAACGCAAAATTCTTCTGATCACGCAGTTTGTTCAGATCGGGATCGCTTGCGGAATCGGGTTCTTGGTTCTCAAAGGTCAAATCGAGATCTGGCAGATTCTCGCTTTCGCCGCGATGCTCGGCATTTCCAATTCTTTCGAAATGCCAACGCAATCGGCCTTGGTTCCCGAATTGGTCGGACGTTCCCAAATTCAAAACGGCATCGCGATCGACCGCTCGGTTTTTCACGGATCGCGCGTGCTCGGGCCAACGATTGGCGGTTATCTGATCAATTGGCTGGGCAAGGCCTCGGCATTTTTTGCAAACGCGCTGTCATTTGTGGCGCTCATCATCGCGATCCTGTCCCTACCGCCAAGACCGAAAGGCACAGCCGAAGAAGAAGAGAAACGCACGAGCGGGATCAAGGACGGATTTCGATTTGTATTCAACGACACGCCGAGCTTGGCAATGGTGACGCTGATCGCGACGCAATCGTTTTGCATTTTCCCGATCATCACAGTGATGATGCCGCTTTATGTGCGGCTCGTGCTCCACCGTGGTGCAGACAGTCTCGGCTCGTTAATGGGCGTATCTGCAATCGGCTCGTTCGTCGGCTCGCTTTTTTTGATGGGTTTGGCTCGGGACAAACGTGTGCCGCTGATGATGATCAACGCCGTTGCGATTTCGATGGTAATCATCGGGATTTCGTGCGGCCCAAGCTTCTATGTCGTGATGGCATTATTAATTGTAAACTCGCTGGCCCTGGCGATGAACTTTGCTCTTTGCAGCACGATCGTTCAGGAGCGAGCGCCTGATTACCTCCGCGGGCGCGTGTCCGGAGTGTTCATGTTGAGCTTTGTCGGGATGATGCCGTTGGCCGGACTCGGAGTGACAAGTCTCTCCGATTTTATCGGCATGCGCGCGGCCCTTTCGATTGCGGCGATCACTTATGGTGTGATCTCTCTGTTCGTTCTCGCGCGTGTGCGAAAGCAGTGCGCCGAGCCCGGAGTGTGCGAAACGCACATTGGCACGCCCGCAGCTCCATCGGCTGCCGCGACCGTTTAATGATCGCGTTCTCGACTTGCTGGAATTCCAGCCGCCACACCGACGGCGCAGAAATGTTGCGCGAGATTGTCAATCTTGGATTCGATCGCGTTGAGCTCGGTCACGGCATTCGGATTTCGCTGATGCCTGGCATTCAGAAAATGTTCGATTCGGGCAAAGTGAAGTTCAGCAGCCTCCACAATTTTTGTCCACTGCCGGTAGAAGTGCTGCATGCGTCGCCGGATTGCTATCAATTCTCGTCGCCCTACGGAAAGGAACGCGAGCGCGCGATCAAACAAACTTTACAGACGATCGATTTCGCGGAGCGGCTCGGTGCGCCGTTCATCGTGATGCACCTTGGCGAAGTAGCGATGAAATCGATTACCGATTCGCTCATTAAACGCGTTCGCAAGGGCGAGCAGCTTTCTCGAAAGTACGTTCGCGAAAAAATTCGCGCGGTCGAAAAACGGGAAGCAGCGGCGAACGAATGTCTGGCGCGCGTGAAAGAATGTTTGAAGCATGTCCTCGAGTACGCGGCCAACAAAAAAGTGAAACTCGGAATCGAAGGCCGGCGCGGTTACGAAGAAATTCCGAGCGAACGCGAGTTGCCGGCCTTGCTCGACGAGCTCAACTCGCCGCAACTCGGTTACTGGCACGACTTCGGTCATCTTCAGATCAAAGAGAATCTCGCGTTCGTCGATCACGAAGAATGGCTCCGGCAAATCGGTCCGCGCACGATTGGCTGCCACGTTCAAGATTGCATCTGGCCGGCGCAGGACCATCAACCGCCCTTTACTGGAGATGTCGATCTTGCGAAACTGGTGCCGCTCTTGCCGAAAGATTGCGCGTGGATTTGGGAAATGAGCCCGCGCAAGACGGCCGAAGAAATCCGGAAATCGGTTAAGATTTGGAAAGAGCGCTTCGGCGAATGAAAAAAATCCTGATCACAGCGTTGCAACTCGCGGTCACGATCGCGCTTCTGATTTGGGTTTTTCATGATCCGGACCAGCGCCATAAAATGGCCAAGGCTCTGCACGAAGCGGATTATTGGTGGGTCCTCGCCGCCATCGTTGCCTATCTCATCGTCGAAATCGCGGCGGCGATCCGGTGGCAGATTCTTCTGCGCGTCCAAAAGATCCGCCTCAATGTCTCGCGTCTTACCGGATTGTTCTTGATCGGGATGTTTTACAACCAGTTTCTCCCCGGTGGTACCGGCGGCGATATTATTAAGAGCTATCTCCTGCTCAAAGAAACCCCGGACCACAAAGCGGGCGCTTTGCTCGCTGTCGTGTTCGATCGCTTGATCGGACTCGTCGCGCTGGTCACGATCACCGTCACGCTCGTAACTCTTCGTTTCGACTTGCTCTGGCGGACACCAGTCACGGTCGAATCTGGTTTCACCCCGCATCAGCTCCTGGTCGCGCTCGGCATTCTTCTTGGGGTTTCTATTTCGGGCCTGGTTGCGAGTTTTATCATCAGCGGGTTCAATCTGTTTCATCTTTTGCCGCACAAATTTCCCGGGAAAGACAAGTTAATCGAGATCGCGGCCGCCTATCATCTTTACGCGCGGCACTGGATCGCGACCTTATTTGCCTTTGCCGCCTCGCTCGTCGCGCATCTGGCAACATTCGCTACCTTCCTCTTCGTCGCCTATGCGCTTCATGCGGAAGACGTCCGCAAGACGCCGCCTGCGCCCGTCCCCGCCGTCGACTTTTTTGCGGTCATGCCGATCGAGCGCACGCTGACCGCAGTTCCAGTAAGTCTGGCCGGAATCGGCCTCCGCGAAAAATTGTTGCAAGTCATGCTCAACAACATCTGCGGCGTGACGGTCGAAAAAGCCAAACTGATCGGATCGCTCGGATTTCTTGTCATCCTGATCTGCTGCGCTCCCGGCGGGATCGTTTACTTCCTTTATAAACCGAGCGGAATCGGCAAACGCGTGAAACTCCGCGAGATGGAGCGCGAAGTCGCGACCGCTGAACATGAAATCCCGGAGCCGCAATAAAATGCGAGCCGCACGGGCGGCTGCGAGACGACGCCCGTTGTCGCGAAAAAAAGAATCAGCCCGCCCATTCGTCAGCGCCACTTTCGCAATGACGGTTGATGGAAAAATCACCACGCGGAATTTCACGCCGGTCGATTTCACTTCACGCGAAGACAAGCAGCATTTGTTTCAGCAACGCGCGCTGGCTGATGCCGTGCTGATCGGCCACAGCACTCTCAAGCGCGATAATGTTCGGCTCGGCCTGCCGGAGGACTTGCGACAAGCACGCATCCAACGCGGTCAAACTCCGGCCCCAATTCGCGTGATCGTTTCCAACGAAGGCAAGATCGACAGTCAGTTAAAGATTTTTCAATCGGAAATTTCACCGGTCCTGATTTTCTCGACTAAACGAATGCCAAGAGAAGTCCGCGCCGCGTTGCTGGAGAAAAAAGTCGCCCTCCATTTGAGCAAAGCAAAAGATGTCGATCTTCGCGAAACGCTTGGAATTTTGCGACGCGACTACAACGTCCGCCGCGTCGCGTGCGAAGGCGGACCGATTCTGTTTCGGTCAATGCTCGAACTCGGACTGATCGACGAATTGAATCTCACGATCGCGCCCTATTTGTTCGGCGGCGCGGACGCACCGACGCTTACCGGTCTGAGCAAAGAATTTCTTTCCGCGAGCGTGCATTGCACGATGAAAAACATGCGCGTGGTCGGAGACGAATGTTTCTTAACTTACCGGATCAAGTCGCGCCGCTGACACGATCGACTTTCCCCGCTCGCGGACGCCGCACGAGCTCGCCACCGCAATTCGGACAAATCGACTTCATCGACGCAGCGCAATCAGGACAAAACGTACATTCATAGATGCAAATGAAAGCTTCGCCTTCTGCGGGCAAGGCGCGGCCGCACTTTTCGCATTCTTTTTTCATTTCCAGCGCCATCGGTTCGGGCGACTGTAGCCAAATTCGCCGCAACTGAAATGCACAAATCGAATTCAATCATTATGCACGCGCCGAAGATGTCGATCTTCGAAACGGCTGCGAATTTGGAGCTGTGGCCGAAGATTTTGCCGCATTATCGCTACATTCATTATCTCGAGCGTGGCTCGAATCGGAATATTGTGGTCATGGCCGCGACGCGTTCCGGAATTCCGATCAAGTGGACTTCCGAGGAAATCATCGACCGCGAACGGGTCGAGATTCATTTCAATCATCTGAAAGCGTTCACCAAAGGAATGCATGTCGTTTGGAGATTTGACGAAATGCCGGACGGCGTCCGGGTTGAGATCTTTCACGAACTTAACTTTCGCATTCCCCTGCTTGCGCCGATCTTCGATCCGATCATCGGCGACTTCTTTATTGGCAACGTTGCCAACAAAACTTTGCGTTGTATGAAGCAATATGTCGAAGCGCAGGCGAACACGGTAACGGCATGAGTCGAAGACGCGTTGTCATCACTGGTCTCGGCCCGATCACTTGCATCGGGAAAGGCGTCGAAGGTTTCTGGAACGGCATTCGCGCCGAAAAGACCGGCATTAGTCCGATCGACAATTTCGACGTGAGCGGGTTCGGCGTTCGCGTCGCCGGACTGATCAAGGATTGGGACCCAGAAGAATTTTTTCCGGCGCACCGCTTGAAACGACTCGATCGCTACGCGCAGTTCTCGGTCGCGTCGGCCAAGCTCGCCCTCGACGACGCGGGATTGGAATACTCTCACGACAAACCAAACGACCGCATCGGTGTGAGTTTCGGGACTGCGCTTGGTGGCGTTTGCAAAGCGGAAGAGCAATACATTCGTTTTTTGAAAAAAGGCGCGCGCGGCGTTCAGCCAACGCTCGCGGTCCAGGTTTTCGGCGGTTCAGCCCATTCGAACATCGCGATCGATTTTGGATTTCGCGGAGTCGGAACCACGAACTCGAACAGTTGCGCAAGCGGAACAGTCTCGGTCGGCGAAGCACTGCGTTACATCCGCGACAATTTCGCGGACGTTGTTGTCGCTGGTGGAGCGGAAGCGCCACTGACCACGATTACGATCGGCGCGTTCGATATTATTAAGACAATGAGTCGCAACCCGGATCCGCAAACCGCGTCGCGTCCGTTCGACAAGTTGCGCGATGGATTCGTCATGGGTGAAGGCGCGGCGTCGCTGGTCCTCGAGGAACTCGAGCACGCGCGGGCACGCGAAGCGAAAATTTACGCCGAAGTTCTTGGTTACAGTCTGAACAACGATGCGTTCCACATGACGACGCCGTTGCCGAGCGGCGCTTCGTGCATTCGCGCAATGCGTGACGCGCTCGCTGACGCGCAAGTTTCGCCCGAGCAAATCGATTACGTGAACGCCCACGCCAGCTCGACACAGTTGAATGACAGCGCGGAGACGATGTCGATCAAAGAAGTGCTGGGCGCGCGCGCTTACAAAATTCCGGTGAGCGGCACGAAGGGTTATCATGCGCATCCGCTCGGCGCGACCGGCGCGATCGAGGCCGCGCTCTGCGCGCTGGCGTTAGATCGACAATGGGTGCCGCCGACGATCAATTATCAAAACGCGGATCCGACATGCGATCTCGATATCGTTCCTAATCACGGTCGCGCCGCGGAATTGAATTACGTGCTGAGCAATTCGTTCGGCTTCGGCGGGATCAACGGGAGCATCGTGCTCGGCCGCGTCCGCGATTAACCCAACAGATCAGGCCGATTTTGTTTCGTCCGTTTGAGCGCTTGCTCTTTGCGCCACTTCGCGATCTCGGCGTGATTTCCGGAAAGTAAAACTTCCGGAACTTTCCACCCGCGGAACTCAGCCGGTCGCGTGTATTGCGGCGATTCAAGCGACCCGATACTGAATGAATCATCGGCGGCGGACTGCTGATCACCCAAAACTCCCGGTAATAGCCTAACAACCGCATCAACCAAAACCGCCGCGGCGATCGCTCCGTTTGTTAAAACGTAATCGCCAATCGAAATCTCAAGGTCGACAAGATGCTCGATCACGCGATGATCAACGCCTTCATAATGACCGCAAATGATGATGAGTTGTGATTCTTTCGAAAGGTCGGCCGCTAGCTTTTGATCAAGCCGCCGGCCGGCTGGCGACATGAGAACGATTTTCGATTCTCGACTCTCGATTCTCGATTTTAGATCTTCGACCGCAGCAAAAATCGGCTCCGGTTTCATCACCATCCCCTGCCCGCCGCCGAACGGCGCGTCGTCCACGATGTGATGTTTGTCGGCAGTCCAATCGCGCAAATTATGAATGCGAAGGTCGACAATCTTATTTTCCTGCGCGCGCTTCATCATGCTTTCGCTCAACGGCGCGCGGCAGATCTCGGGAAACAATGTGAGGATGTCGATCTTCATTTGCTGTAGCGGCGGTCTATGAGCGCCGGACTAATTATGCGATGCTGGCAGAGCGCTGCTACAGAAGAATCTAAGCACGAGCAACGGCAAAGAGAGTCCACTCACCGGGGACACCCTTCAAAGTGTGCGCGCCTCGCTCTTCAAATTGCAGTCCAGAACCGGCAACGAGATCGCGAACCGTGCTGGAGACAACGACTTCGCTCGGACCTGCAACCCTCGCGACGCGAGCGCCAATGTGAACCGCGATCCCTCCAAGTTCACCGTCGACCAACTCACATTCGCCGGTGTGAACACCCGCTCGCACTTCCAAGTCAATCTCTCTGATTCCGTCGGTGATTGCGCAAGCGCAGCGAATGGCGCGCGCAGGTCCATCGAAACTGGCGAGAAATCCGTCGCCCAATGTTTTGATTTCCTGGCCGCGAAACGCGGCGAGTTGTCGTCTGATGATCGTATGATGCCGATTGAGCAAATCCCGCCACGCCGCATCTCCCAATTTCGCCGCTCTTGCCGTCGAGCCGACGAGGTCGGTGAAGAGAATTGTCGCCAAAACACGTTCCGGCTCGGCGGCTGCTCGTGCGCCGGTGACGAATTCCTGCATTTCCTCGACCATTGGATCGGAATCTTCCGCGAAAAAGAGATGGTCGACGCCAGCTAGCTCAACGAATTTTGCGTTGGAAATATTTTCGGCGAGGTAGCGGCCGTGTTCGAGACCAGTGAATGGATCGCCTTTCTTGTGCAGTACGAGCGTCGGCACGTTAATCGCCGAAAGCACACCGCGAGTGTCCGTTTCATAAGCGCGACGCAACAGCGTAACGGCCGTACCGGGACTCGCGGCGAGACGCTGGTAACGCGCCCACCACTTGCGCATCGCTTCGTTATTCGCCTGACTCGCAACCAATGCCTCAAAGGCGATTCCTTTCCCCCAGTCTGCTGCGATCGCTTTCAGTAACGCTTCGGCATCGGCAGCGGGTATGCCGTACGGATAATCTTCGCTCCAGGCAAGACGGGCGTACGAGTTGATGAGAATCAGGCCAGCACAGCGGTCCGGATAAGTTGCGGCAAACAACAAATTCAGCGCGCCAGCTTCCGATGTGCCGCACAAAATAGCGCGTTTCGACCCCGCGGCATCCATGACCGCTCGGACATCGTCCATTCGTTGCTCGAGCGTCGGCAATTGATCGAGCGGAACCGGATCAGAGAGTCCGGTTCCACGCTTATCCAGAAGAATGAGCCGAGTGAAAGACGCGAGCCGCTGGAAAAATCGCGCGACACTTGGCTCCTCCCACAAGATCTCGATGTGCGAAATCCAGCCATGAACGAAAATCAGATCAACCGGACCCTCGCCGACGATTTGATAGGCGATGTGAAGGTCACCGCTCTTGGCATACTTGGTCTCTGGCGTCACAAGGCGAGTCCATTTCGCCAGAACACGCCGGCTTTTACAAGGCGTTACCCTATAAACGGGTGGCCTATTCGACGATCTCGAGGGTCGCACGTTGACCGTGACGCGATGCAGAGCTGTTTAACATTGCGCGGATCGCGTGAATCGTCTGTCCATTGCGACCAATGATTCGACCGACGTCGCTCTGACGCAGCTGGACTTTGAAAACTGTCATTTTGCCAGGAATTTCTGTCAGCACCATGTCATCAGGAAATTCGACCAGCTGACGGATGATGAATTCGAGAAACTCTTTCACTTATCGGAAATTGTAGGGCAGGCGCATCACCTGCCAACTAAAATCCGGCAAGGTCCGAGCCGGACTGGCACTAGCGCTTGCCCTACAAACAAAAATCAGCTGGCGGGTTTCTCTTCCGCCGCCGTCTCGGCTCCGGCGGCCGGCACTGCGGGCGCGCTCGTAGCGGGAGGAGCTTCGGGCGCAGGAGCTTCAGCGGCCGGTGCTGCTTCACTCTTTGGAGCTGCTTTTGGTTTCGCAGCTTTCTTCGCTTCAGCGGCGGCTATTTTTTTCGCCGCCTCTTCCGGATTTTTGTTCTTCTTGATCAAGCTGCGCACCGTATCCGATGGTTGCGCGCCTTTGCTGATCCAGTACTCGATCCGCTCGAGCTTGAGCGTGCTGTTCATGCCGCGCTTCTTCGGATCGTAGGTGCCGACGATCTCGATAAATTTTCCGTCGCGCGGACTGCGTTTGTCCGCGACGACAACTTTAAAATATGGGCGGTTTAACGCGCCTTCTCTTCGTAATCTGATTGCGACTGCCATGTTTATTTTTTCATTCGCGCCATTTGCGCCATCATCTTTTTCATCTTGCCCGCGTTCCTCATCAACTTTCGCATCTGATCGAACCGGCGGACCAAATCATTTACCTCTGTGACGGTTGAGCCGCTTCCGCGAGCGATCCGCTGACGACGCCGCGCATTCAAAATGTCGGGGCGCGTCCGCTCCTCGCTGGTCATCGAAAGCACGATGGCTTCGGTGCGCTTGAGCTGCTTCTCGTCAATCGAGAGGCCGGGAACGTTACTCATGCCGGGCAGCATGCCAAGCACATTTTCCAGCGGTCCC
>Ga0207646_10001028_pt1 | contig 35654 bp, 36 predicted proteins | sample KBSK5502metaG_FD_184343 | JGI IMG/M metagenome (GOLD analysis project Ga0207646, IMG submission 184343) | Corn, switchgrass and miscanthus rhizosphere microbial communities from Kellogg Biological Station, Michigan, USA - KBS K5-50-2 metaG... | ecosystem: Host-associated > Plants > Roots >... | reverse complement strand
ACCCGCTGATGCAGGGGCTGTTCCTGCTGATCACCGTGGCCGTGCTGCTCTGCATCGTGCTTTCCGACATCGCCACGGCCATCCTCGACCCCCGTACCAGGACGGCGGGCTAGCCATGGCTATGCCGATCTCGGTCGCCAGCGCGCCGCAGCCCGGCCTGCCCGACCCGTCCGCGCTTCCCGTCGCGGCGGGCGCGCGCGGCCGTCCGCTGAGCCGGCTGACCACCGCGATCCGCCGGAACCGCAAGGCCACGGCGGGCCTGATCCTGCTGCTGCTGTTCACGCTCATCGCGCTGTTCCCCAACCTGATCCCGCATTACAGCCCGACCGAGCTCTTCTACGGGCCCAAGTGCGCGACCTGCTACTCGAGGCCCGCCCTGGTGCAGGGCTCCCCGTCGGCGGCCCACTGGCTGGGTACCGACCTGACCGGGCACGACGTCTTCTCGCAGGTGGTCGTCGGCACCCGCGCGGTGCTGGTGCTGGCGCTGGTCACCGGGCTGCTCACCACGCTGATCGCCATGCTGGTCGGCGTGGCGGCCGCCTACCTCGGCGGGGCGTGGGACAGCGTGCTCAACCTCGTCACCGACGTACTGCTGGTGATACCGCTCTTCCCGCTGCTGATCGTCATCGTCAAGTACCTCGGGCAGTCGGGCAATCTGGTGCTGATCCTGGTGCTGACCGTCACGGGGTGGTCCTACACCGCCCGCCAGCTCAGATCCCAGGCACAGTCGCTGCGCAACCGGGACTTCCTGATGGCCGCCAGGGTCCGCGGGGAGCGATCGTTCTACATCATCATGGTCGAGATGATCCCGACGATGACGTCGCTGCTGCTCGCCTGCTTCCTCGGCAACGCGCTCTACGCCGTGCTCGCGGGGTCGGGGCTGCAGTTCCTCGGCCTCGGCGACCCCAACATGGTGAGCTGGGGCACGACGCTGTACTGGGCCGACTCCCAGGGTGCGCTGCAGAGCGGGCTGTACTGGTGGGAGATCGTGCCTGGGCTGTGCATTGCGCTGCTCGGTGCCGCGTTCGCGCTGCTCAACTACGCCTTCGACGAGATCGGCAACCCGGCGCTGCGTCCCATGCGGGCCAGGGCCAAGAAGGCGCAGCAGAGGGCCGCGCTCGCCATTCCCGTGGGAAGGGGGCTCGCCAGCGATGACGCACACGCTAGCTGACGACTCCCAAGGCGTGGCTGGCTCCGTGCCGCCGCAAGGCCCCCTGCTGGAGGTCCGCGACCTTTCGGTCGAGTACGTGCTGGAGCGAGGCGTGATCATCGCCGTCGATCACGTCAGCCTCGACCTCGGGGCCGGCGAGTTCCTGGCGATCGTGGGGGAGTCGGGCTGCGGGAAGTCGACCTTGCTCTTCGCCGTCGCCCAGCTCCTCTACCCGCCCGCCGCCATCACCAGCGGCAGCGTGACCTTCCGGGGCCGGAACCTGGTCGGGCTCACCGAGACCGACCTCGCCGCCATCCGGTGGAAGGACATGTCGGTGGTCATGCAGAGCGCGATGAACGCGCTCAACCCGGTCCTGTCGGTCGGGGCGCAGTTCCGGGACGCGATGCGCGCGCACGGCGTGACCAGCAAAGAGCAGATCGCGCAGCGGTCCGAAGAGGTACTGCGGATGGTGGGCATCGACACGGTCCACCTGAAGAGCTACCCGCACCAGCTGTCCGGCGGCATGCGCCAGCGCGCGATGATCGCGATGGCGATGCTGTTCACGCCCGACCTCATCATCATGGACGAGCCCACGTCCGCGCTCGACGTGGTCGCGCAGCGGTCGCTCATGGCCCAGATCAAAGACCTGCAGCGGCAGTTCGGCTTCGCGGTCATCTTCGTCACCCATGACATGTCGCTGGTGAGCCACTTCTCCGACCGGCTGATGGTCATGTACGCGGGCCAGGTGTCCGAGGTCGGCCGGACCAGGCAGGTCTTCGACGCCCCCAAGCACCCCTACACGGTGGGGCTCATGGACGCGTTCCCCTCCATCCGAGGGCCGCGCACGCCCCTGGTGGGCATCCCCGGCAGCCCGCCGGATCTGGCCAGGCCCATGGAAGGGTGCCGGTTCGCGCCCCGCTGCCCCAAGGTCTTCGCGCGCTGCAAGACCGAGCCTCCTCCGCTGTACCTGGTGGACGGCGTGGACGTGCGGTGCTTCCTCTACGAGGACGGAGGCCCACGGTGACCGGGCTGTCCACGCAGCCTGGCCCGGTGCCGCAGGCAGAGCCTGGTGTGGAGCCGCTGCTGCGGGTGGAGCGGCTGAGCAAGCATTTCAAGATCGGCAACGCCCTGTCCCGTAAGACGCTGCACGCTGTCGACGACGCCAGCTTCTCCGTCGGTGAGCGGCAGATCGTGGCGGTGGCCGGGGAGAGCGGCAGCGGCAAGACCACGGTGGCCCGGGTCCTCGCCAGGATCTACAAGCCCACCAGCGGGGAGGTCTACTTCCAGGGCAAGCCGCTGTCGGCCATCAGGTCCCGGCGGGACCGGCTCCGCTACAGCGGCGACGTTCCGATGGTGTTCCAGGACCCGTTCTCCTCGATCAACCCGGTGTTCCGGGTGTCCCACGGCATCATGCGCGGGCTGAAGCTGCACCGGCCCGAGCTGGACAAGGAGCAGCGTTACGCCGAGGCGGTGCGCGTCTTCGACGCGGTGGGGCTCAACCCCGGCGCGGACGTGCTGCAGCGCTACCCGCACGAGCTGTCCGGCGGCCAGCGGCAGCGGGTCGGGTTCGCGCAGGCGCTGGCGCTGCGGCCCAAGCTCGTCCTGGCCGACGAGCCGGTGTCCATGCTGGATGTGTCCATCCGGATCGGCCTGCTCAACGTCATGGCGAAGCTGCGCGACGACGAGGGCGTGTCGATCCTCTACATCACCCACGACCTCGCCAGCGCGCGCTACGTGACCGACCGGCTGATCATCATGTACGCCGGGCACATCGTGGAGGCCGGGCCGGCCGAGGACGTGCTGTCGCGCCCCCGCCACCCGTACACCGAGCTCCTGCTGGCCGCCGCGCCGGACCCGCGCGCGCCGCTGAACGTCAGCGCGGACGCCGACCTCGGCGAGCCGCCCAGGGTCATCGACCCCACCCCGGGCTGCCGGTTCCGCTGGCGGTGCCCGCTGGCGATCGACGTGTGCCACACGGTCACCCCGCCGCTGCGCGAGCTTCTGCCCGACCACAGCGCGGCGTGCCACGTCGCCCAGGCCGACACCCCAACGGGAGCATTCCGGTGAGCTGCCGGGAGCCACGCCCGTGGACCTGATCGCCTTCGGCATCGTCTTCCTCGAGGTGGTCTTCGGCGACGTGCCAGCGCTCCCCGGGCCGGGCGAGGAGATCTTCACCGATCAGTTCGCGTTCTCCTGCGGCGGGGGCGCCGTCACGGTGGCCACCGCGGCCACCCAGCTTGGCGTGCGCGCGGGCATCTCGGTGCTCCTCGGCGACGATCTCGGGTCGCGCATGGCCGAGGAGCACTGCCGCCGGGCGGGCATCGACCTCACCCCGTCGCGTTACGTGCGCGGCCCGGTGACCGGCATCAGCGCGGTGGTGAACTTCGGCGGCGACCGCGCGTTCATCTCCCACGTCCCGCGGCAGCCCGGCGCCAGCCGCCGCCACAGCGGGCACTGGCTGGAGGTGCTCCGCGAGCACCGCCCGCGGTGGTGTTACGTGCACGCGGACCAGGGGGTCGCGCCCTTCCTCCGCGAGGCGCGGTCGCTGGGCGTCCGGATCGCGCTCGACGTGGCGCCGAACGACATCGACGACGACAAGGGCGCCGTCATCGACTGCGTCCGCCTGGCCGACGTCTTCCTGCCGAACTCCGCCGAGCTGCTGCAGCTGACCGGGGCTGGCTCCTTCGCCGAGGCCGTCGCGAAGGCCGTCACCTGGTGTCCCTGCGTGGTCGTGAAGCGGGGCGGCGACGGCGCCGTCGTGGCCCAGCCCGCCGGCACCACGCACGTCACCGACGGCATCCGGCCCGGCCCGGTCCGGGACCGGACCGGCGCGGGCGACGCGTTCGCCGGCGCGCTGATCGGCGCCCTGTGCCAGGGGGCGTCGATCACCGAGGCCGCCGTGGCGGGCAACGCGGCCGGCTCGCGGACCGTGAGCGTCCTCGGGGCGGTGGGAGAAGTGCCGATGGAGCGGCTGATGGCGGCGCCGCCCTCGCTGGCGGAGGCTCCGGTCCGGTGAAGCTGGCGGTCCTCGGCGGCGGCGGGGTGCGGGTGCCCTTGTTCGTCCGGGGGGTCCTGTCCCGGCCCCCGGTGTTCGACGAGATTTGCCTGTTCGAGCCCGACGCCCTCCGCCGGGAGACCACCGGGCGACTGGCGGCGGAGCTGGCCGGCCCGCTCGGCCGGCCGGGCGTGGTCCGGGTCACCGCCGACGTGCAGGAGGCCTTCTCCGGCGCGGACTTCGTCTTCTCCGCGATCCGGGTCGGCGGCGACGGGGGGCGGGTCATCGACGAGGACGTGGCGCTGCGCCGCGGCCTCGTCGGCCAGGAGACCACCGGGCCGGGCGGGTGCGCCATGGCGCTGCGGACGATCCCGGTCGTGCTGTCCTACTGCGAGCTCATCGCCAGGTACTCCCCCGGGGCGGTGCTCATCAACTTCACCAACCCGGCCGGCCTCATCACCCAGGCGATCTCCCAGCACGCTCGCGTGCGCGCCGTCGGCGTGTGCGACACTCCGTCCGGGACGGTGGACCGCCTCCGGGAGTTCCTCGGGGCCGGCCGGGAGGAGATCGCGTTCTCCTACAGCGGCCTGAACCACCTGGGCTGGGTCTCCTCCCTCACCGTGGGCGGTGAGGAGCAGATGGGCAAGCTCCTGGCGCGCTACGAGGAACTCCAGCGGTTCGACCACCGCTTCGCGGCATTCGACGCGGGGCTGGTGCGGATGATCCGCGCCATACCGACGGAGTACGTGTACTACTTCTACGAGCCCCAGCGCTACGTGGACGCGATCGCGCGCGCGGGCGCGAGCCGCGGCGCCGGCGTGCGGCGGCTCAACGCCGAGCTCCTGGGCGGGATCGCGAAGGCGTTCGAGGCCGGTGACGTGCACGACGCCTGGTCGGCGTACTCGGCCCTGATGGGCATCCGCCACGACAGCTACATGCGGGGCGACATGGAGGGCGCACCGATGCCGGAACCCGTGGCCGGGGCGCTCCGCGCCCCGGCCACGGCCGAAAGCAGCGGCTACGAGGCGATCGCGCTGCAGGTCATCGAGGGGCTTACCGCGCGGAAGGCCGGCAAGGTGATCGTCAACACCCGCAACGGAGCCACGCTCAGCTTCCTCGACCCCGACGACGTGGTCGAGGTCCCGGCGCACGTCGACGGGGGCGGCGTCGCCCCGCTCGCCGCCGGCGAGCTCCCCGGGTCGGTGCAGGGCCTGATCACCCGCGTCAAGGAGTACGAACGCCAGGTTGTCAACGCCGCGGTGAGCGGCGACGCGGAGCTCGCGGCGCTGGCGCTCGCGCTGCATCCGCTGGTTCCCGGCGTTACCGTCGCGAAGGAGATGATGAGTGAGTACCGCGAACGGCACGGCCCGCACCTGGCCTACCTGCGCTAGCCCGGGGGAGCGACCCCCCTGGAACCCCCCGATGGCGCCGATGGCGCCTGGCCGGCAAGCCGACAGGCCCCATCGCGCCACTGAACCGGCCGGGAACGGAGGCCCCGCATGAAGCTCGCGGTCATCGGTGGCGGCTCCACCTACACGCCGGAGCTTGTCGACGGCATCGCCCGGCTGTCCAGCGACGTCAAGGTCGAGGAGCTGGTCCTGGTCGACCCGGACGAGGCGCGCCTCGCGGTGGTCGGCCCGTTCTCGGCCAGGATCATGCGCACCTACGGGCACCCCGCCCAGCTGAGGTGGACGACCAGCCTCGACGACGGCCTGGACGGCGCCGGGGCCGTGCTCCTGCAGCTACGGGTCGGCGGCCAGGCGGCCCGGCAGCGTGACGAGACCTGGCCGCTGGAGTACGGCTGCATCGGCCAGGAGACCACGGGTGCCGGCGGGCTGGCCAAGGCTCTCCGCACCGTTCCGGTCGTTCTGGATATTGCGGAGCGGGCACAGCGCGCTGCCCTGCCCACCGCGTGGATCATCGACTTCACCAACCCCGTTGGGATCGTCACCCGGGCACTCCTCGACGCGGGCAACCGGGCGATCGGGCTGTGCAACGTGGCGATCGGGTTCCAGCGGAGCTTCGCCGCGCTGCTCGGCGTCGATCCGTCGCGGGTCGCGCTCGACCATGTCGGCCTGAACCACCTGACCTGGGAACGGGCGGCGGTCGTGGACGGGGTAGACGTCCTGCCCGGGCTGATCGCCACGCACGGCGATGAGGTGGCGGACCACACCGGGCTGCCTGCATCCGTTCTGCATGATCTTGGTGCTGTGCCGTCGTACTACCTGCACTATTTCTACGAGCATGACGCCGTGGTGGAGCAGCAGCGGCACGAGCCGACGCGGGCCGAGGAGGTCGCGCGGATCGAGCGGGAACTGCTGGCGGCCTACGCCGACCCGGCGCTGGACCACAAGCCGGAGCTGCTCGGCCAGCGCGGCGGGGCGTTCTACTCGGAGGCGGCGGTCGCGCTGCTCGCGTCGCTGGTCAGCGACGCCGGGGACGTTCAGGTCGTGAACTTGCGGAACCGGGGCACGATGCCGTTCCTGCCCGACGAGGCCGTCATCGAGGTGCCGGCGGCGATCGGCGCGGGCGGTGCCGCTGCGGTGCCCGTGGCGCCGCTGCCCCCGCTGATGAGCGGGCTTATCGCGCACGTATCCGCCTACGAGGACCTGGCCGTGGACGCCGCGCTGCGCGGCGGCCGGCAGCGGGTCGCCGACGCGCTGCTCGCGCACCCGCTGGTCGGCCAGTACGAGCTCGCCGGCCAGCTCGCCGACCGTCTGATCGCGGAGAACGCTTCCTACCTCCCCTGGGCCGGGCTATGAGCGAACTGCCTGAAGTCCTCGCCATCGACGGCGGGAACAGCAAGACCGACATCGCCCTGGTGGCGGCCGACGGCTCGCTGCTCGCGACCGCGCGCGGGCCCGGGTTGCGGTCGGCCGACGACCTCGGGCCGTGGCTGGAGGCGCTGGCGAACAAGATCGCACGGGCGCAGCGTCAGGCGGGGCTCAAGGGCCAGGCCGCGGCGCGGCACATCTCCGCCTGCGTGGCCAACGCCGACCTGCCCGAGGAGGAGGAGCGGCTGGCCGCCGCGCTGCGCGCGCTGGGCTGGAGCGCCACCACCGAGGTGGCCAACGACACCTTCGCCGTGCTGCGCGCCGGGCTGGACACCGATGCGCTGGAGCCGGCTGGGCCGGACGAGCGGGTCAGGCATTGGGGTGTGGCCGTGACCTGCGGCGCTGGCATCAACTGCGTGGCCGTCGACCCCGCCGGGCGGACGGCCGGCTACCTCGCGCTCGGCGAGATCAGCGGCGACTGGGGCGGTGGCTTCGGGCTAGGCGTGGCGTCCGTATGGCGGGCGGTCCGCGCCGAGGACGGCCGTGGGCCACAGACCGCGCTGCGCGAGGCGGTGGCCGCCCACTTCGGCGTGCGGTCCATGCGGGACGTCACGATCGGCCTGCACCTGGGCAAGATCGACCCCGAGACGGTGCTGGAACTCGCCCCGCTGCTGCTGGCGGTGGCGGACGCCGGCGATGAAGTCGCGCGGCAGCTCGTGCGGCGCCAGGCCGAGGAGATCTGCCTCATGGCGGTGGCCGCGATGCGCCGGCTGGACCTGGCCGAGCGGCGCACCAACGTCGTGCTCGGCGGCGGGCTGCTGACCGCGCGCGACCCGCTGCTGACAGCGGAGATCACGCAGCGGTTCGCCGCCGCCGCCCCCCAGGCGGTGGTGGGCATCGTGGCTGTGCCGCCGGTCGCGGGCGCGGCCCTGCTGGGGCTGGATCACGTCGGCGCGGGGCCTGCGGCGGAGCGGCGGCTGCGGGCCGCCTACGACGGATGGGCCTGATCATGAACAGGGTGCGGCTAGCTGATGGGACGGTCAGGACGGAAGCGGGATACCGACGATCGGCGTGACGGTGGGCTGGATCGTCCCACCGGCCGGCTCGACGGTCACGCCGAAGGTGTCGCCCGCGAGGACTCCGGAGATGAGCACCGGCCCGGTATGGCCGTTGGGCGGGATGACCAGCAGGCCTTCGGACCGTATCTTGTTTGGCTTCTTGCCGATCAGCCACAGCTGGTAGATCTTGCCGGCCTTGAGCCGCGGCAGCCCGGACGTCCGCAGCACGATCTGGTGCAGGGACACCGACGACACCACGGTCACGGTGCCACCCACCGACGTCCCCTTGGTGATGACCTTGGCGTCCGTGGCAGTCTGCACCGCGGTGATCGCCTGGAGCTGGGCCTGGGCCTGGCTGAGCTGCTGCCTGGCCCGGCTGAGCTGGCTCTGGGTGTTCACGAGCGCGATGGCGAGGACAACGGCGGCGACCAGGCTGACCGCTGCGCCGGCCCACGCCAGCCGGGTGACCGGGCGCAGCCGCTGCACCGGGCGCGCGTGCCGGGCGCGGTCGTCGCTGGCCGGGATCTGGCGGGTGCGTGCCACAGCCGACATCACCCTGGCCCGCATCTCCGGCGGGGGCTGGCGCGCCGCGGCCAAACCGAGCCGGGTCGCGGCTTCCCGGAATCCGCGCACCTCGCCGGGGCACGTGTGGCAGCGCTGCAGGTGGCGCTCGAAACGGTCCTGTTCGGCGCCGATGTCCAGCGCGTCGAGGGCGTAGGGGCCGGCGAGGCTGTGGAGGTCCTGGCGGAGCGCCATCACCAGGTCACCCCCAGACACTCACGCATCCGGATGAGCCCGTCCCTGATCCGTGTCTTGATGGTGCTCAACGCCACGCCGACCAACTGCGCGACCTGCCGGTAGCTGTAGCCGCCGTAGTAGGCCAGCGTGATCGACTCGCGCTGCGGCTCGGTCAGGCCATCGAGGCAGTGCCGCACACGCTCCGCGTCGAGGCTGGCCGCCACGCTGTCGGCGACCTCGTCACTGAGCCGGGGCGGTACCTCCGCGCTCCGGAACTCACGGGCCGCCGCGGCGGTGGCGGACCGCACCCGGTCGACGGCGCGCCGGTGGGCGATGGTCATCACCCAGGTGACGGCGCTGCCCTTCGCCGGGTCGAAGCGTGCGGCGGTGCGCCATACCTCGAGCAGGACCTCCTGGCTGACCTCTTCGGACTGGGCCGCGTCGCGAACCACCCTGTTGATGAGGCCATAGACCGGTCCGGCCAGGCTGTCATAGACAGCCTCGAACGCGCCCTGGTCGCCGCGGGCTACGCGGGTGAGCAGGCCATCCAGGTTTTCTTCGCCGCCCTCAGGGCGTACGAATCCCCCCTCGGTGACACGCATTAGGCGTGGCCTCATGCCCTCTATTCGATGCCCTGCCGGGAACGGATGGCCGATCCCAGCCTGTCGCGCACACAGGACACCTTTCCGCGCTGATGCGGACCCAGCAGGGCATTCAGTAACGGTTTGGTAACGACCCGGCTTTGGCGGCATCCGGTTGCCCGCCGACCCCGAAGAAGCGGGCGAGACCGGGGCTTATCGGAGACCCGGCCCGGGACGGCGGTGGTTGCCCCCGCACATCCATGGAGGGGAGATGTGCGGGGGCCGACCGCGCCGGGAGGGGAAAGACATGTCTTCAGAAAACTTCACGGACCGGTCAGCGGAGGGCGAGCAGCGCCAGGAGCCTTCGCGCCGGTCCGTTTTGCACGGTGCGGCAGGCCTCGCCGGGGCGGGTCTGGCGGCCACCGCCATAGCTGGCACCCTCGCCGCCCCCGCGTCCGCTAGCGCTGCGCCGCGGGCGCACCCCGGCCGGGCGGCGAGGGTGTCCAGTTCGGCTGAGCCAGTCATCGTGCACGTGCGAGACGTCGGGTCGGGCGAGATGGATGTCTTTGCGGGGACGAGCCGGGTCAGGCTCCGCGACCCGGGCCTGGCGGCCAGGCTTGCGCAAGCTGCCCGCTAGCTCCGCCGCGCGCGCGACCCCACCAACAAGCGCGCCACTCCAACAACAAGCGCGCAACCCCCACGACAAGCCCTTGAGAGGAAATTGATGTCTTCCCATCGTGAGGCCCCCGAAATCTCTAAGGATCCGGTCGCGGACAGCACCGATCTCTACGCCTTCGTCAGCCCGGACCAGCCGACCACCGTCACCATCATCGCCAACTACATCCCACTCCAGGCGCCCGCTGGCGGCCCCAACTTCTATGAGTTCGGCGACGACGTGCTCTATGAGATCCACGTTGACAACGACGGCGACGCCCTGGCGGACGTGACCTACCGGTTCAACTTCCAGACCCGGCTGCGTAACCCGGATACGTTCCTGTACAACACGGCCCCGATCCTCACGCTGAACAGCACCTCCTGGAACAGCCGCCAGTTCTACTCGGTCCGCAAGGTCATGGAAGACGGCACAGGGACCGAGCTCGCCAAGAACCTGGCCTCCCCTCCCTGCAACGTCGGGCCGCTGTCCACCCCCAACTACGCGAGCCTCGCCCAGGCGGCGGTGCATGACCTCGGCGGCGGCATCAAGGTCTTCGCGGGCCAGCGCGCCGAGGGCTTCTACGTGGACCTCGGCGCCATATTCGACCTGGGCGACCTGCGCCCGTTTGAGAACCTGCACAACCAGTATGGGATGAGCGTGTTCACCGGGCCCGCCCCGGGCGTGAACGCCACGAACCGGGTCAACGTGCACTCCATCGCCATCCAGGTACCGATCACCGACCTGGTGCAGAAGGGCGCGAGCGGGGAGAGCGACCCCCGGTCCGTCATCGGCGTCTGGACCACAGCGAGCCGCCAGGCGGCGAGCGTGTTCGACGCCGAAACCGGCAAGACCGTGACCAGCGGGCCTTTCGTCCAGGTGTCCCGGCTGGGCAACCCCCTGATCAACGAGGTGATCATCGCGCTTGGGGACAAGGACCTGTGGAACAAGCTGCCGCCCGCCGGTGACAAGCAGTTCGCCCACTACTACGCCCAGCCGGGCCTGGCGGCCGCGCTGCCAACGCTCTACCCGGGCGTGTTCCCCAACCTCGCGGCTCTGGTGGCGTCGGGCAAGCCACGCGCGGACCTGGAGGCGATCCTGCTTACCGGGATCCCCAGCGGCATCATCTCGGGGTTCCAGAACAATACCGGCTCCGTCCTGTCCGACATGCTGCGGCTCAACACGGCGATCCCGCCGTCGAGCAACCCGAACATCCTTGGGCTGCTCGGGGGCGACCTGGCCGGGTTCCCGAACGGCCGGCGCGTCGCCGACGACATCGTCACGGTCGAGCTGCGGGCGGTCGCTGGCCTTACCTTCCCGCTCGTGGACAACACCTTCACGCCGGACGGGGCTGCGAGCAAGGTCACCGACGGGCTGACCCCGGCCAGCGTCACGGCACCGTTCCTGACGACGTTCCCCTATCTCGGCGTCCCCTACAGCGGGTTCGACAACCCGTCCTGAACTCCTCCGACCAAGCCCACCACGGAAGGCATCCACATGACCGCACACGCCTCCGGTGCGACGGGCGCCGGCACCGTGATGCTGGAGCTCGGGGCCGGCATCGGGGCGCTGGTCCTCTACACCCACTCGGGCCTGCTGGGGATGGAGATCGAGATCAGCCCGCAGGTCCCTGGTGCCGGGCGCACGCACGCGAGCGTGCGCGAGCGGCCCGGACGTCTCGGTACCAGGTACGCGGCCGTCTACGCCGGGCTGTCCGCCGGCGACTACACCATCTGGCGGGACCCCGACACCCCGGCCGACACCGTCACCATCACCGCGGGCCAGGTCACCTGCCACGACTGGGCTCACTAGCCACGACCTGGTGCGGCCTGGCTGCCGGAGCGGGGCGGCCGGGCCGCACCTTTACTCCTGAACGGCGGTAGACCCCCGGGGGATGCCCGGCGCACCTGCCCTCGGTATCCTCTCAGTCGGGTTCCTGGTCCACGCGTGGGACTTCGCAGGGGCCACCGCCCAGCAGGTCGCCGTTTCCGATGACCGCCTTATCGCCTATACCGGGCGCGCCGCGCAGGCCGGCGCGCCGCATAGCTGCCGCTTCCAGATGAGGGGAATGTCATGCCAGAACGCACTGAGTACGCGCAGGGGACGCCGAACTGGGTGGACTTGCCGACCACCGACCAGGACGCCGCCAAGGCCTTCTATACCGGGCTCTTTGGCTGGACCTACGACGACCAGCCGATGGACGAGGGGGCGGTGTACTCGCTGGCCAAGCTCGGCGACCACCTGGTCGCCGCGATCTCGCCCCAGCCTCCGGAGATGGCCGCGGCCGGAGCGCCGCCGATGTGGAACACCTACATCGCCGTGGACTCGGCCGACGACGCGGCCGCCAAGATCGGCCCGGCCGGGGGCAAGGTCGCGATGGAGGCCTTCGACGTGATGGACGCCGGGCGGATGGTCTTCGCCATGGATCCGGGCGGGGCGCCGGTGGCGTTCTGGCAGGCCAATCAGCACATCGGCGCCGGGCTGGTGAACGAGCCCGGGACGGTCACCTGGAACGAGCTGATAACCACCGACCCGTCGTCGGCCGAGTTCTACGGGAAGGTGGCCGGGATGACCACCTCCCCGATGGACATGGGGCAGGGCCCCTACACCCTCTTCATGGCCGGTGACCAGATGGTCGGCGGGACGACCACGCCGCAGATGCCGGGCGTGCCGAACCACTGGCACGTGTACTTCGACGTCGCGGACACCGACGCCTCCGCCGCGAAGGTCACCGAGCTGGGCGGCACCGTCGTGGTACCGCCATTCGACACCCCGGTCGGCAAGATCGCGGTCGTGCAGGACCCGCAGGGCGCGGTGTTCAGCATCATGACGCCAGCGCCCCAGCCCGGCTGACGGGGCCCAGCGCATGGAGATACCAAAGCCGAGCGAGGCGGATAAGGAGTTCTTCAGGTCCGTGCTGCCCGACGACCCGGAGGTCGAGGTCAAGCCGATGTTCGGCAACCTCGGCGCGTTCGTGCACGGGAACATGTTCGCCGGGCTGTTCGGGCCCGCTGTGGGCGTCCGGCTCGATGACGGCGCTCGCGAGGAACTGGAGGCCGTTGCGGGGAGCGGTCCCTTCGGCCCCGCCGAGCGGCCGATGGGCGGGTACACGAGCCTGCCCTCGGCCTGGCGCTCGTCGCCCGATCTGGCCGCCCGCTGGGTCGAGCGGGCGCTGTCCCACGTCAGCACGCTGCCGCCCAAGGTCAAGAAGCCCAAAGCGGCCGGCAAGTAACCGACGGGGTACCGGCCTGACCCGGGCCTGGCGATAGCTGGGCCCGGGGCAGGCCAGGCTCTGGCACGCGCTGGCACAGGGGAGTGCACAAGGTGACCGCCCGGATACTGGCACCGATGATCATGCATAACGATTGTCGGCGTGGCGGCCCGGTTCCGCCGGTGACCCGCTCAGCGTGCCGGGGTCCCGCTCCGCGGGACGCCGGGATAGCGTGTAGACCGCATCAGCGCCGATCATGTCGGGAGTCGTATATGCAGCTCAGCGCGCGAAACCAGATCCCGGCCCGGGTGACCAGCATCAATGCCGGGGAAGCGATCGCCAACGTGGAGCTCGACGCCAATGGTGTGCGGCTGGTCGCCTCCATCACCGTCGAGGCTGTCCGCCAGCTTGGCCTGACCGAGGGCAGCAGCGTCACCGCGGTCGTCAAGGCATCAGACGTCATAATCGCCGTCCCCGACTAGACCTGGGCCGATCCCTGCCGCCAAACCCGCTGCCCGTGATCGACGGCTTGCTCGCCGCCACAGCCAAGGCCCATGGATGGACCCTAGCTACCCGGAACACCGCCGACCTCTCCCGCTGCGGTGCCGCACTGTTCAACCCCTTCACCGCGCCGCCCGGCGGCTGACTCGGCGATGGCCGGTCCGTCCAGGGCTTCGCAGGCGAATTCGGCCGCGATGCCGCGCCGCTTGTTTGGTATGTCTGGTGATCGCGGTGGAACGACGGATAGGATCACCTTACGGACGGTCTGGCAACAATGCCTCGAATTTGCCGGTAAACGATAGGAATTAGGAAATCCAAAGGCCAGTCGCCAGCGGGTGCTGGTGAGTGGGCAGGGCGAGATCGGGCTGGCCAGGCGGCATACCTGCGTGCCGGACAATTACGATCAAAATACTCCCTTCCGCTCAGTGTGGGAAATTCCTCGCTACGCGGAGGCCGTCCCGGCGCGTGTCCTTTCGCTGGTAAACACAAAGCTAATCCGAAAAGGAGCCACCAAGGCATCCGGCGTGCTATACCTCTATGTTGCGACTGTATTGCCGGGGAGGGCGTCGTGGCGGTGAAGGTGGTCCGCAGCGGGCCAGGGGACTTCGTCGTGCCGTGGGAGACGCCGCCAGTCATGCACGCGGCGCCCGAGGCCGGGAACTCCCGAGGCGAGGAGACGGTCCGGCCGCCGCGAGCCGGGCGAGAGAACGGCGAGGCCGACGAGGAGCGGCGCCCGGCCGAGTCGCCGTCGATCCGGTCCACGGAGCGCCGGCACTGGACAGCGGACCTGCTGGGCCCGGCGACCGCCGGGCTGATGCTGCATGGCGTCGGCGGAATCGGCAAGTCCGCGCTCGCCGCGGAGATCGTGGCGCGGGCCGGCCGCCTCCAGCCCGAGCGGATGACCACGGTCATCGGCGGCGAGGTCACCACTGACGGGTTCCTGGCCGGGCTGGCCGCGGCCCTGCGCCGTCACCCGATGGCCGAGTCCTGGGCCGGCCCTCGCGCGGCGGCGGTAGCGGCGGCTGACCGGATCGACCTGCCCTGGGATCACCGGCTGGCCTCGCTGCGCCGATACGTCCTCGGCCGGGTGCCTGTCCTGATGTGCCTGGACGACTTCGATGACAACCTGTCGACGGAATCTGGCAGTTGGGCCGTTGGTGACCCGGCTCTGGCCGGATTACTGGCGGGCTGGGCCGACGGAGCCCACCAGGGCCGGCTGCTGATCACCTGCCGCGAGCCGTTCGCCCTGCCCGGCGCGGCAGGCCGGGCGTTCGGGTGGCGGCGCCTTGGTCCGCTGTCCCGCTCCGGTGCGGCCAAGCTGGCGATGTCGCTCCCCGCGCTGGGGCAGCTTGACGAGGAGGACTTTGACCAGGCGTGGCGGCTGACCGCCGGCCACCCCCGCGCCATGGAATACCTGGACGCGGTGCTGTGGGCGGGCCAGGCCCGCTTCCCCGACGTGGCCCGGCGGCTGCGCGGCGCGATCCAGGCCAGGACCGGCCGGACGGTCGGGCGCACCGGCCCGGACGCTCCCACCGGGCTGCCCCCGGCGACGGCGGAGACGGTCGCCCTGGCCGCGGCCGACCTGCTGCTCGGCGATCTAAGCCGGCGCCTCAGCGCCGCCGCGCTGGACCTGCTGACCGGCGCGTCCGTCTACCGCGAGCCCGTCGGCTGCGACGCGCCGCTCCTCCCAGATGGGCAGCACGGCCGGGCCACCGAGCCGGCCGACCTGGCCGCCGACTGCGACGCGGCCGGCCTGTTGACGTGGGACCGCCGGGGTGAGCCTCCCACGGTCTTCGTGCACAGATGGACCGCTTCGGAGCTCCACCGTCGGCTGGCGGGGACGAAGCGGGGCGGCGAGGTGACCGGCGCGCACCGCCGGGCCGCCGAATACTGGCAGGAGCGGGCCACCGCCGCCCCGGACGATGGTCATGCGGCGCGCGAGGCCGGTTACCACCGGCTCAGGGCCGGCGACGGGGCCGGGCAAGATCAGCCAGCGGCCGGGCGGGCGGGCCCTGCCATGCGGCGGCACTCCTGGCTGGCGGGCCTGGCGGCCGCGGCGGTGGTGGCCGCGCTGGCGCTCGTGACCGCCGTCGCGGCCGGGGCCTGGCCGGCCGCCAGCCCCGGGCCGGCCCGCCCGCCCGCGCACGTGGCCGCGCCGGCCAGCGGCGCGGCGGCCGTCCGCGCCCAGGCGGCAGCCTGGGTCGCCCAGCAGGTCAGCAGGGATGCCATCCTGGCCTGCGACCCGGCGATGTGCTCGGCGCTGCTGGCGCACGGAATCGCTTCGGGGAAGCTGCTGGTGCTCCGGTCATCGGCGTCCGATCCGCTCGGTTCCGACGTGGTGATGGCGACGGCCGCGGTGCGCAGCCTCTTTGGCGCGCGCCTGGCCGGGGTGTACGCCCCCGCGGTCATCGCGAGTTTCGGCTCGGGGGCTGTGCGTATCGACGTGCGCGCCATTGCGCCGGACGGAGCGGCCGCCTACCGTAGGGCGCTCGCCGCGGACCTGGCCGCCCGCCGGGAGGCTGGGGCCCAGTTGCTGCGGAACCCGCGGATCGCCGTCTCAGCGGCGGCCCGCCGCGAGCTCGCCACCGGCACGGTCGATCCCCGCCTGCTGATGACGCTGGCGGCCGTGGCCGCTGCCGAGCCGGTGCGGGTCACGGCGTTTGCCGGTTCCGGTCCCGGGGCCAGCGCCGGCGTTCCGCTGCGGGGCATGGAGGTAGCCGGCCCGACCCTGCGCTCCATCCTCGCCTTCGTCCGCGCGCAGCGCCCGCCGTACCTGCCCGCCCGCGCGGGCATCGTCCCCGGCGTGGGCAGTCGGCCCGTGCTGAGCATCGAGTTCGGCGCGCCCAGCCCGGTGGGCCTGCTCCAGCCGCAACCGTCCCCGTGACCCGGCGTTGGCCCCTGGGCAGCGCACACGGCGCGCGGGTAGCCCCGGGCCTTACCGGCGCTGGACCGGTCAGGCCAGGCCGGGCTCCCCATGTTCGGGTGACGGCGGAACGCGTGACCTGATGGCGGCGATGATGACCGCCGCCGCAGACGACCAGCATTGGCGGGACAAAGAGCACGGCCAGGTGGATCGGCGTTGGGCGGCCGAGCAGGTCGCCGCTGCTACTGGAACCGGAGAACGCGAGTTGCGCCGCGAGGGGATAGCAAGCAGCCGTGAGCAACAGCAGGAAATACCCCTTCACCCGCATGATCACCGCCGCGGTCACCGCGGCGACCACCAGCACGGTGCTTAGCACCAGGTACACCGTTGAGCCGCGTGGCGTTTGAAAGAAGCTCTGCACGAAGGGGCTCGTCGCGTAATACCAGAACGTAGCGGCTTGAACCGAGCCTGCGGGAGCAAGAGGATGCGGCGCGGGCGGTGGCGCTGTGGCGAGCGGTGGACAGGCTGCCCGCGCGCTGCCATGAGCTGCTGAGGGTCTTGATGGCGTCGCCGCCGCCCAGCTACGCCGAGGTCGCCGCGGCGCTTGGCCTGCCGGTGGGCAGCATCGGGCCGACCAGGGCCCGGTGCCTGCAGACGCTGCGCGAAAAACTGGCGGCGAGCGGTATCACAGACGGCTTTTCGCCCTCATAGATACAAGGACACTCGGCAACGGAGCGAGTGAGCGGGGCAGTTCCGTTGCCGGGTGCCCGCAAGAGCTAAGGAGAGGCGGACGTGCACGACGGCCCCGACGACGAGCTTGAGGAAGAGCTCAGGCAGCTCGCGGCCCGGGTTGAGCCGATGCCGCCCGAGCTGCTCCGCAGCGCGGCGCGGTGGACATCCGCCGTCGTCAGGAGACCGTCACCGTCGAGGCGGACGAGCTGGGGCGGTTCCAGGCCGGTCCGCTGGCGCCAGGCCCGCTCAGCCTGCGGTTGCGCCCCGCCGTCGGCTCACCAGTCGTCACCGACTGGCTCGCGCTGTAGGTTCTCTGCGGATCCCGACCGTGGCGGGTCACGGTCGCACGCCAGCCTCGCTGCCAGCCCGACTTTTCCTTTGGAAAAGTCGGAGTGGGTATGGGGCTAGCCTGCCGGCGAACGCTTGCCACGGTCGGGATCCACCTTCACCCGCAGGCGCTTGTCTCGTGGCAACTAGGACTCCACCGCAGACCAGTACGGCGCCCGCGAGTTGGAGCGCGCTGGGCCGCTCGGCCAGCACGGCCGCGGCCAGCAGGATCGAGGCGGCTGGCTGCAGGAGCAGCAGCAGTGACGAGACCGCGGCGGGCAGCCTGGGCAGCGACGACGTGATCAGAAGCCAGCCGGCGGTCTGGCTGGTCATGGCCAGGAGCAGCAGCCAGCCGAGCGACGGCAGGGGGATGTCCAGCCGTAGGCCGCCGAAGGCCAGGCCCAGCAGCAGCGCGCCGGTGGCGGCACCCAGGGTCGCCTCGGCGAGCGGCCCCGCGACGTGCGGGGTGCTCGACGTGGACTGCCGCAAGATGAGCAGGAAGCACGTGTAGGCGATCGACGTGCCGAGCCCATAGACGATCCCGGCCAGCGGGTGGAGGCCGGCTTGCGTGGCGCCGATCAGCCCGGACACCAACACGACGCCGGTCAGCACCACCGGCAGCGCGAGGAGAAACCGGCGCCCGGGCCGCTCGTGAAACACCGTCCAGGCGGTGGCGGTCACGAAGAGCACCTGGAGGTTGCCGAGCACGGTGGCGATCCCCGCCCCGACGTCGGCGATGGCGTGGTTCCACAGCACCAGGTCGATGGCCAGGAACAGGCCCGCGAACACCGCGCCTCGCCGGGCGCGCGCCGGGCGCCGTCCGCGCCGGCGCTGTTCCAGCGCGGCCAGCGTCACGAGCACGGGCAGCGCGAAGAGGCAGCGGTAGAACGCGGCGGTGGCCGGCCCGGTGTCGGCCAGCTTGACCAGCACCGCCGAGGCGGATATGAAGGCCGCGCCGAGGGTGGCCAGCAGGATCGGTGGGCGCCCGTCCCCCGCCGCCCGGCCGCTGCCCCCCGCCGTGCCGCGGCCGTTGCCAGTAATGACCGTCTTGGCATACGGTGCTGACATGGCTCCCACCCTACGAGAGCAGTCCGACAGTAGTCAAAGTAGTTTTGGTGCTGACCTGCTGGAGGCGCTGACCGCGGCCACCGAGCTGATCAACACCGGCCGGTCCGCCGGCGGTGAGGGGCTGCGCGGTGTGGCGGACGTGCGGGAGTTCGGCCGCCGGTACGCCTTCCACGGGCGGCCCGCCGAGCCGGCGGATGCGCCCCGGCTGCGGGACTACCGGGCCCGGCTCGACGCCGTGGTCACGGTCTGCGAGGCGGGCGACGCCGCGGCAGCCACCCGGATGCTCAACGCCCTGCTCGCGGAGACCGGCGCGGTGCCGCAGGTCGTCGCCCACGACGGCCGTGGCCCGCACATCCATGTGTCCCGGCCGACCGCGCCGATGGCCGACCGGATCGCCGCTCATCTCGCCATGGGCCTCGCCGAGCTTCTGGTCGCGGGGGAGAGCCGCAGGATGGCGACCTGCGCGTCACCCACCTGCCGCGAGGTCTTTCTCGATCTGTCCCGCAACCGGTCCCGCCGCTACTGCGACAGCCGTACCTGCGGCAACCGGCTGCACGTCGCGGCCTACCGCGCCCGCAAGGCGGCGGCCGGGTAGCATCACCCGCCGCGCCCGGCGATCCACACCGACACGTGCGCGGGCTCCAGCGCGGCGTGGACGACGCCGGTCAGGTCGTCCCGGACGGTGGCCAGGTCGACCGCGCCTTGGAGCCGGGCCGCGAACGCGGCGACGGTGCGCTCGGCGTCGTAGCGAGCCCGGTTGAAGCGGCGGTCCACGATCCGCTGGACCCGGCGGCGCACAGGTGCGAACAGCGCCGCGGCGGCCAGGGTGGAGGCGGCCACGGCCACTGGCGTTTTGAAACTGAGCACGTGCGTGGCGAGCAGCACCAGCCCGGCGTAGACGCCGACCAGCAGCCCGGTCACGATCGCGTAGGCCAGGGTGCGGCTGATGATCCGGTCGATCTCGTACAGCCGGTACTTGAGGATCCCCACCCCGATGCTGACCGGCAGCGCCGCGAACCCGAACCAGGCGAGGCCACCGGCCAATCGCAGCAACCCCGTGGCCACCGATGGGACGGCGAGGGACAGGACCGCGCAGATGACGGTGAAGGCGGCGCCGCTTGCCAGCCACTTCAGCTGCTGCCGCCGCTCACCGGAGGAGCGCCGCCAGCTCAGCCCCTGGCGGCCGATGAAGCTCGCCATGAACGCCAGGAGCGCCAGCCCGCCGATGCCCTGCGCCGGCGCGTACCAGCCGACCGGGTGGTCGGTGGCGGACAGCCCGCCGGTGGCATCGACATGGATCGTGGGCCCGGCGACCGCCTGCACCGTCGCCACGACGAGCGCCACGATCTCAAAACCAAAGATCGTGCAGTACGCCTTCAGCGCCCATCTCCAGAACCGCGACGGCAGCCTGCCGTCGGGGAAGAGCAGGATCACCAGCCCGAACAGCTCAATGGCTGGGCCCCAGAGCTGGTTCAGCCCGAGCGCCAGCAGGCCGAGCGGGAGATGGTGGCCGAGGCGGTAGGCGGTCAGCGCGTAGTCCGAGCCATCGGTGGCCAGGATCAGGCAGAGGCCGATGGCGAGCAGCAGCCAGCCCAGCGGGTTGCGCGGCTGGCGCCGGGCGACCACGAGGCCGACCGCGGCGGCGGGGATGCCGATGACCAGCGCTACGACCCCGTTGAAGGCCTGGCCGGTCTGGATGGACAGCGGTACCAGGGCCACCGTGGACAGCGCCGCCAGGGCGCCGAGCACAGCCGCCCAGGCCGCCGGGGAGGCCGGCCGGATGCGGCGGGCCGGCGCTCGCGCTGTCACCGGTCGCCCCCGGCGATCCACAGCGAGACATGGGCCGGCTCCAGGGCGGCGTGCACCACGCCGGTCAGGTCGGTGCGGACCGTGTCCAGGTCGACGGCGCCCTGCAGCCGGGCCGCGAACGCCGCGACCGTCTGGTCCGCGTTGTACCGCGCGCGGTTGAACCGGCGGTCGACGATGTGCTGGACCCGGCGGCGCACGGGGGCGAACAGCGCGGCTGCGGCCAGGGTGGACGCGGCCACCGCCACCGGCCCCTTGAACCCCAGCACCCGGGTGGCCAGCAGCACGAGCCCCGCGTAGACGCCAACCAGCAGCCCGGTCACGATCGCGTAGGCCAGCGTGCGGGAGATGATCCGGTCGATCTCGTAGAGCCGGTACTTCAGGATCCCGATGCCAATGCTCAGCGGCAGCGCTATCAAACCCACGGTGAGGATCCCGCTCACCAGGTGCCAGACTCCCCGGTAGCCGCCGGTGATGACGGCGCCGATCAGGAAAACTACACAGATCGCGCCACCGGTCATCAGCCACTTGTACTGCTGGCGCCGGTCTCCGGTCGCACGGCGCCAGGCTGCCACCTGCCGTGAGGCAAACGACAGCCAGAACCCTAGGAAGAGGACGAACGTGACCGCCGTGACACCCGACCCGCCGCCCGAGCTGTGGTCGAAGACGGTGAGCTGCCCGATCGCATCAACATGGATGCCGTGCTCGATGATCGTGGCGGCGGCCAGGACGGTCAGCGAGGCGGTAAAGCCGAGGCCAAGCACCAGATACATGCGCAACGGCCAGCGCCAGCGTGGCGACGGCAGCCGGCCGTCCGGGAAAAGCAGGATGACCAGGGGCAGCAGGGCAAGCAGGGGCGCCCAGGCCTGGTACAGCATGACCGCCACCGGCCCGCCGGGAAGATGCCCGCCGAGCCGGTAGTCGATTACGTCGTAGACCCCGGCGTCGGTGCCCACCAGGAAGAGCACCGACGGCGCGAGCATCAGCCAGCCCATCGGGTTGCGTGGCAGGCGCCGCGCCACCACCATGCCCACCGCCGCGAACGGGACCGCGATCCCCAACCCGATGCCGGTGTTCTCCAGCGGGTTCTGATGGGCCATGATCGACAGCGGCACCAGGGCCGCGGCAAGCAGCAGCACCACGCAGCCCAGCACCAGCGCGGTGACCGGGGACGCCAGGCGGAACCGGCGTGTGGTGCCACCGTCCGTCATGGCGCGGCTCCCCGGAGCGGCGTTGGGCGTCATGGCTGGCCGCCGGCCAGCCAGACGGTGGCGTGGGCGGGTTCGAGCGCTTGGTCTACGGCGGCGAGCAGGTCGGCGCGCACCGTGTCGAGGTCGACGGCGTCCTGCAGCCGGGCGGTGAACGCGGCGACGGTGCGCTCGGCGTCGTAGCGGGCGCGGTTGAAGCGGCGGTCGACGATCCGCTGGACCAGGCGGCGCACGGGTGCGAACAGCGCCGCGGCGGCCAGCGTGGACGCGGCCACGGCCACTGGCGTTTTGAAACTGAGCACGTGCGTGGCGAGCAGCACCAGCCCGGCGTAGACGCCGACCAGCAGCCCGGTCACGATCGCGTAGCCGAGCGTCCGGCTGACGATCCGGTCGATGTCGAACAGACGGTACTTGAAGACGGCCACGCCCATGCTGACCGGCAGCGCCAGCAGCCCGGCGGCGGCAGCGACGTGACTGACCAGCCCGGGGAGCCCCGACATCCAGACCGGCACAGAGCCGCCAGAGGAGTTAAGGCTCTGGTGGGCTAGCCGGGACAACGCACGGCGGCGACCGCCAGCGCGAGCAGCAGGCCACCGAGCACGCCCGCGCTCGTCGGCGTGGCGAGCCGGAGGCGGCGGTCCGCGGCCTGCTGCCTCACCGCGAGCTCGGGGACCCGGCGGCCGGGCGGGGGTGCAGGGCGCCCAGGTCTGGCGGGTGGCGAACGCCGAACACGTCACGGAGCGCGGTCAGGGCGGCCAGCTCGCCGCAGCGGCCGTGCACGCCGGGGCCGGGCGGGGTGGCCGACGAGCACAGGTACACACCGCGCAGCGGGGTCCGGTACGGGTTCCAGCGCGCGGCCGGGCGCGCCAGCACCTGGCGCACGGTCTGCATGCCGCAGGCGATATCTCCGCCGACGTAGTTGGGGTTCTGCGCCTCCTCTTCTGCGGCGGTCCTGGTCCGGCGCGCCAGCACGAGATCTCTGAAGCCGGGTGCGAACCGCTCGATCTGGGCCTCGATCCGCGCGGTCATGTCCACCGCCGACCCGGCCGGGACGTGGCAGTACGTCCACAGCGTGTGCCGGCCGCGCGGTGCACGGGTGGGGTCGGCCACGCCAGCCTGGACGACGAGCACGTACGGCGAGTCCGGGTGCTCACCGCGGGCCACCGCCGCCTCGGCCGCGGCTATCTCCTCGAACCCGCCGCCGAGGTGCACCGTTCCGGCCCGCCGGGTAGCCTCGTTTCGCCACGGGACAGGGCCCGACAGGGCGAAGTCGGCCTTGCAGATGCCCGCGCCGTAACGGAACCTGGCCAGGGCGTCGCGGTAGCGCGCAGGGAGCGCCCCGCCCGCGAGGGCGACGAAGCTGCGCGGTGACACGTCCAGCAGCGTCGCGGGCGCGTTCGGCAGGTCGGCCAGCGACCGCACCCAGTTGCCCGTCTCCACCTGCCCGCCGGCGGTGACGATGGCCTCGATCATGGCCTCGGCGAGGCGGGCGCTGCCGCCCTCCACCACCGGCCAGCCGACCGTGTGCGCCAGCGACGTGAGCAGCAGCCCCACCCCGGCCGTGGGAGAGGCATCGAGCGGCAGCATCGCGTGCGCGGCGACGCCGGCGAACAGGCCGCGGGCCTCCTCGGTCGCAAAACGCCGGGCGACCGCGGCCGCGGACCGCAGGCCGTCGCGCCCGTATGCGGCGAGCGCGGCTGAGGGGCGCGGCGGCCGGCGCATCGACGACAGGATCGCCTCGGCGAGCGCGCCGCCCCCGTCGGCGAGCGGCCGCATCAGCCGCCGGTACGCGGCCGCGTCCCCGCCGAGGCGCGCCGCCGTGTCGGTCACCGAGCGGGCGACCACGGCGGCACGGCCCCCGTCCAGCGGGTGCGCGAGGACCACCTCCGGATGGGCGAACCGGACCCCCCTCGCGGCCAGGCCGAACCGCTGGAAGAACGGCGACGCGAGCGCCAGCGGGTGGGCCGCCGAGCACACGTCGTGCCGGAACCCGGCCAGCGTCAGCTCCTCGGTCCGGCACCCGCCACCCGGAGTGGCCGCGCCCTCGATCACGTGCACCCGCAGCCCGGCAGCGGCAAGCGTCACCCCCGCCGCGAGCCCGTTAGGCCCGCTGCCGACGATTACGGCATCGAACATAGCCCTTCCCGACCTTGGCTTGCGTTGGGTCGAAGGCTAACCACCGAACCACCCCGACTTTTCCAAAGGAAAAGTCGGGGGGTAAGGGGCTAGCGTGACGGTCAAGCCTGGCCCCGGTCGTGATCACGCTTGCGCCGGAAGGGGGTCGCCAACGTTTGGAACACGCTCCTGAGCATCGAGTTGTGCCAGATGTTTCCGGCGTGCTTCCACTGCCTGCGGTTGTCCACGCACGTGCTGCGGGTCTCGACCTGCGGATCCGGGACGCCAAGGCGGGTGCCCAGCGCGGTCAGCGTCTCGGCCCAGAAGCGGTCCTCCTTGCTGTGGCCGCCGAAGGTCATGCCGAGCTCGTACAGCGGGTCGTTGGCGCGCATCAGCACGTGCGCCCGGATGACCGTCGCCTCGCCCGCGCGCTCGGCCGAGAACGTGATCCAGCCGGCGAACATGTGGCCCTGCGGGGTCATGAGCGTGAACGATTCCTCGTCCGCGTAGAGCACGAACACGCCCGTGGACAGCTTGACTCCGCCGCCGATGGCCAGGTCGAGCAGGGCAACGTCGCCCGGGCTGATCCCGGCCAGCGCGCCCGAGAAGCGGTTGCCCTTGGGCCAGAACTCGGGGAAGTGCGCCTTCCAGGTCGCGATCGCGTGCTGCGGGGTCATCACGTCGCCGGCGTTCAGGCTGTAGCTCTTCTCCCACATCTTGCCGAAGCCCTGCACCGGCCCGGTGAGCCGCTTGCCGGCCACGTTCGTGCCGCGGACGCCGGCTCGCGGCTCCACCGCGAGCCGGTCGACCTTGGCCGCCCAGCTGCCCGCGTCCCGGGGCTGCACAGCCGCCTGGGCCTCTCGCGCGGCCAGACCGATCTGGTCGGCCGGGGTCACGCCGTCCGGCACCGCCTGCTCACTCATGGCCGCTTCACCTCACCGCGTCGGCCAGGGCCGACGCCTCGTCTGCGTAGATCGCGATGGCCTCATCGAGCCGGGTGAGCTCGAAGATCTCCCGGTAGTGCTCGGACAGGCCGCAGGCGGCCAGCTGCTGCCGCTGCCGTCCGGCCCGTACCAGCAAGGTCACGAGCATCCCGATGCCGCCACTGTTCATGTACTCAAGACCGGCGAAGTTGAGCAGCACCCGGGCAGCGCCGGCGCTGCTCGCCTCCTCGTACGCCGACATCAGCACCGGCTCGCAGGCGGCGGTGACCTCACCCTTGATGTCCACCACCGCCACCGAGCCGCCCGCTTGCCGGACGTCCATGCTCACTGCTGGCTCACCCATCTGACCCCTCCCTTATGCCGTGACGCGGCGTTCAGCCGGTCGCTTCCGTCAGCCGGCTCACCGCTCCGTCGAGGCTGGGGAACAGCTCGATGAAGTCCGAGAGCCTGGTGATGTCGAAGATCTCGCGATAATGGTCGGACAGCCCGCTGGCGACCACCTTGCGGCCATCCGCGCGGGCACGGGCGAGCACGCTGACGATCAGCGCGATGCCCGTCGAGTTGATGTACTGCACGGCCGCGAAGTCGAGCACCACGGTCGCGGGGTCGCCGCCGGCCACGGCACGCGCGTAGCCCTGCGTCAGGGCGTCCGCCGCGTGGCCGTCGATCTCCCCGGAGAGCGTGATGACCGCACCACCGGGAAGAATCCGGACTTCGGCTTCACACGTGGTCTTCACTCCGGCCTCCTTCCTGTCCTGCCGGGGCACCAGCCCGCATGGTGAGCGTGACCGTGTGCCGTGTTCCCTCCGTCGTCACGTCCATGGCGTCCACCATGTGACGGATGAGGAACAGTCCCCAGCCGCGCGGGGCCTGGTCACCCGCGAGCTTCCGGGCGATGTCAGGTTCCGCACCCGGGCCTGCCTCCTCGGGAGCGCCGCCCTGATCGGTGATCGTGACCACGATGTCGCCGTCCGAGGACATCACCTCGACGTCCACGGGTACCTCGGGCTGGTTCTTGTTGCCGTGTTCGATGGCGTTCATCGCCGCCTCGGCGACCGCCGTCTTGAGCCGCTCGAGCCTGGCCGCGGACAGGCCCTGCCCGGCCACGGCCTCGGCGACCTGCGCCAGGGCGAGGCGCTCGTTGCCCGGCTCGCTGCGCATGGTGAACGAAGCGAGCATGTGGTAGCTGGGACTGGCCATCGACGTCATGACTGGTCCTCCGCGTAAACGGCAGAATGTCTGCGCTCGATCATCACCAGGGTGATGTCGTCCTCCTGCTCGTGATCGCGCCCGGTGAAGGCTTCGAGCTCGGCCAGGCAGGCGTCGATCAGCGCCTCACCGGCCGCGCTGCCGGCCACCAAGGCGGCAACGCGCGGGAACCCGAACATCTCCCGGTCCGGGTTGTGCGCTTCGGCCAGGCCGTCGCTGTGCAGGAGGACGGAGTCGCCGGGCCGCATCTGGAAGGTCTTCTCCTCGTACGCCATCCCGGGCATAAGCCCGAGTGGCATGCCCCTGGCCCGCAGTTCCGCCACGCCGCCCCGGGTCCGCACGTAGGGGACGTCGTGGCCGGCGTTGGCGAACTCGAGCAGGCCGCTGGCCGGGTCGAGGATAAGCGCCAGGCAGGTGACGAACATGTGCGCCGGGATGTCCGCGCACAGCAGGTCGTTGACGTGAGCGAGGACGGCGCCGGGGGAGATCAGCCGGGGCGCCGCACCGCGCAGCAGGGCGTGCGTGCTGGCCATCACCAGCGCCGCCGGCACGCCTTTGTCGGTCACGTCGCCGATCACCACCATGTGCCGCCCGTCCGGGAGCGGGATGAAGTCGTAGAAGTCCCCGCCGACCGTGCGGGCGGGGCGGTAGAACGCGGCAACGTGCCAGCTCGGCAGGTCCGGCAGGCTCTTGGGCAGGAACTGCTGCTGGATGAGCTGGGCGACCTTGAGCTCTTGCTCGATGCGCTCGCGGTCGCGCGCCTCGGCCTGCTGCTGGCGCACCAGCTGGCCGACCCGCATCGCGGGCGCGGCGTATCCCGCGAGGGCGCTGAGCAGTCGGCGGTCGTCGCCTGAGTAGCCCCGTTCCGATAGCCGCGGGCCGAGGTTCAGCAGCCCGATCAGCTCGCCGGAGGAGACGAGAGGGACGACGAGCACGATTCCGGCGGCCTTCAGCTCGGTAAGGGACGGCGAGGCGAGCTCCAGCCGGGTGATGTCGACCGCTCCGGCCTGGCTGAGCAGGAAGGCCCGCAGCGGATCCGCCTGCGGGAGGCTGAATTCCTGCGGCAGCCCGGTGCTCTTGGCCTGGCTCTTGGCAACCTCACCCTTGGCGGTCTGGCCCTCGGCGGCGGAGCCGCCAAGGGCCGGGCCGTTCGCGCCGGCCGTCCCGGCTATGGCGCCGTCGCCGGTTCCGTCCACGTCCCCGGCGTTCACCGGGCCGGCCGCACGGGTGTCCCCCCCGGCGGGCCGGGCTCTGCCCAGCCGCTGCAGCATGCCTTCCTCCGCCCCTGATCCTTCCCTGTTGTGACACCCACACTACGGAGCCCCCGCTACGGGATCGTTACGGAAGCCGCCTGCTCCCGGCCGGCTTTCACGTCTTTGCGTTACGGTGAAGCCGATGACCGTGGGGGGAGCCTAAGTGGCAGAGCTGAGCCTGGGGCTGCTGGGGCCGCCGATCGTGGAGCGGGACGGGGCTCAGGTCACCTTCGACACCAAGAAGGCCATCGCGCTGCTGGCCCTGCTCGCCATCACCGGCCGGGACCTGGCCCGGGACCGGCTTGCCGCGCTGCTGTGGCCGGAAGCCGACACCGTACGCGCGCGGGGCTCCCTGCGCCGGACCCTCTCGGTCACGGCCGCCGCCGTTGGGGCGGGCCTCGCGATCACCCGTACGACCGTGGCGCTCCGGCCGGAGCGGATCCGGGTGGACGTGACCGACTTCGAGGCGCTTGTGGCCCGGCCCGACCTGGCGTCGCTGGAGCGCGCGGCTCGGCTCTACCGGGACGATTTCCTCGCCGGGTTCTCGCTGCGCGACTGCCCCGAGTTCGACGCCTGGCAGGCGTCGGCGGCGGACGGGCTGCGCCAGGCGCTGGCCGGCGCGCTGGAGCGGCTGGTCGCCGCCTGCGTCGCCGGGGGTGAGCCGCTCCGCGCTCTGGACCACGCCCGCCGCTGGCTGTCACTGGATCCGCTGCATGAGCCGGCCCACCAGGCGCTGATCCGCGTGCTCGCGTGGGCGGGGCAGCGGTCCGCCGCCGTGCGCCAGTACCGCGAGCTCGTCCGGACCCTCGACCGGGAGCTCGCGGTGCGGCCCCTGCCGGAGACCACACGGCTCTACGACGACGTGCGGGCGGGTCGGCTGGAACCGGCGCCCACCTTGCCGCCCCGGCCGGACCGGCCGGCCGCCGGGACCGCGTGGCCCCTGGCCGGGCGGGCCGAGGAGCTGAGCGCGCTCGCCGCTGCCTGGGCGGAGGTCGACGGGACCCGGTCCGGTGGCCGGGTGGTCGCCGTGGTGGGCGAGGCAGGCTGCGGCAAGACGGCCCTGATCGGGGAGTTCCTGGCCAGCGTCGAGGCGGGCGGCGGCACGGTCCTGCGCGGCCGGTGCCACGACGGCGAGAGCGGCCTGCCCTTCGCCCTGGCCGCCGACCTGCTGCGCTCCGCCGGGTCGGCCAGTCCCGACCTGGCGGCCCGGCTGCCGGCCCACGTGGCCGCGATGGCCGGCCGGCTGGCCCCGGAACTCGCGGCGGATCACGGGCGCGACCAGGCGCCGCCTCTGTCCAGCCCGATGGCGCTGGCCAGGCTGTACGCCGCCATCAGGACTACATTCCAGCTCGCCGCCGCCCCGGCAGGCCAGGCGGGCATTCTCGTGGTCGAGGACGTGCACTGGGCCGACCGGCCCTCGGTCGACCTGCTTGCCTACCTGGTCCGCCGGCTCGCCGGATGGCCGCTGCTGCTGGTGCTGAGCTGGCGACCGGAACAGGCGGAACGGCTCCGCGGGCTGAAGTCCGCCCTTGCCGAGGCCACCGACGCCGGCGAGGGCCAGAGCGTGACACCACGGCTGCTGCGCGCCGACGAGGTGGCCGAGGTGCTGCGCGGCGCCGGGCTGCCGCAGCCGGACGTCTCGCGGATGCTCGCGGAGACCCGGGGGCTGCCGATGCTGGTACGGGAATACGCGGAAGCCCTGCGCGCCGCGGGCGGCGGGGGAGAGCAGCCAGGCCTGGAGGGCTGGTCACCCCCGGAGTCAGTGCGGGGGCTGCTGAGCCGCCGGCTGCGGTCCGCCGGCGAGCCCGCCGCGCAGATGCTGTCCACCGCCGCCGTGCTGGGCAGCGGCTGTGACGCGGACCTGCTCCGGGCGGTGAGCGGGCGCGGTGAGGCCGAGACCGTGGAGGCGCTTGACGAGGCGGTGGCGCGGTTCCTGCTGATCGAGATCCCGCCCGCGGGCGGGCGCGGCGCGCCCTCCTATGACTTCCCCTACGAGGCGCTGCGCCGGGTTGCCTACGAGTCGGCCAGCCTCGCCCGGCGGCGGTTGCTGCACGGGCGGGCGGCCGACGCGCTCAGCGCCAGGTACGAACGGGACCCGCAGTCGGCCCGTGCGGCCGTCATCGCCGGGCATCTGCAGCGGGCGGGCCGGGACGCCGAGGCGGCAGGGTGGTGGTGGCGGGCGGCGGCCCGGGCCCGTGAGCTGTACGCGCACGCCGAGGCGCACGCCCACCTGCGCCAGGCCCTGGCGTTGGGCTACCCGCAGGTGGCCGGCTGCATCGCGGTGGGCGACGTGCTCACCGTGCTCGGCCGCTACCGGGAGGCCCTCGCCGAGTACGAGACCGCCGCCGCCGGCAGCACCGACGATGCCACGTCGGCCGTCATCGAGCACAAGCTCGCCGAGGTCCACCACCGGCTGGGGGACTGGGCGCTCGCGGACGCGCACCTCGCGGCGGCCGTGGACCTGCTCCCGGCCGGTGACCTCAGCGGCCTGGCGCGGGTGGATGCCGACCGTGCGGTCGTCGCCTACCGGATGGGCGACCACGAAGAGGCGGCGCGGCGGGGCCAGGCGGCGCTGGATGCCGCCACGATGGCCGCCGACCCGGCGGCCATCGCCCAGGCCCGGAACGTGCTGGGGATGCTGGCGGCGGCCGACGGCGACCACGAGGCCGCGGAGCAGCACCTGCGCGGCAGCCTGGCGCAGGCGCGGGGCCTGCCCGACCCCGGTGCCGCGACGGCCGCGCTCAACAACCTCGCCCGGCTGCTTGCCGACGCCGGCCGCGCCAGCGAGGCGCTGGCCTGCGCCGAGGAGGCGCTCGCGCTGGGCAGCGAACTCGGCGACCAGCACCGGGTCGCCGCGCTGCACACCAACCTGGCCGACCTGCTGCACGCCGACGGGCAGCGGGACGAGGCGCTGGGCCACCTCAAGGAGGCGGCCCGCCGGTTCGCCGCGCTGGACGCCGGCGGCCCGCCCCGGCCGGAGATCTGGATGCTGGTCGAATGGTGACGCCTGGCTGCTAGCTGAGTTGCCGGACAGGCAGGAGGCGTGGCGCCGAGATCACCCGGTGCCACGCCTCCTTACAGTGGGCGCTGGCTACGGCTTAGCTGGTCGTGCCGCAGGTCGGGAGGCTGACGAAGCCGTAGGCCTTGACGATTGCCTTGCCGGCGGAGGTGCAGTCGTAACCGGTGGAGCTGAAGATCGGCTCCAGGTTGACACCACCCACCGGGCTGGTCGCGCCGGGGATGTGATTGGTGGTCGCCGGGTCGAAGGGGACCACGTTGAACAGCGTGCGGAAGTACTTGGACGGGAACGAGGAGTTGATCACCTCGCTCGATCCGGTGCCCGAGATCGGCGACACGCCGTCGATCTGGCCAAGGTTCTCCACGCCGTGGACGTTGCAGAAGAATGCGTTCTTGTTCGGGGTGTGGGCGCAGACCACGCCGCTGCTGTTGGGGGTGCAGCCCGAGTTCAGGCACTTGTTGGAGTGCACGGTCTGGGCGATGTAGTCGCCGACCGAGTAGATGAAGATCCCGCCGGAGACGTTCAGCGCGGGGTTGACGCCCTCGTTCTCCTCCAGCATGTTGCCGTTGTTGCTGACGCACGAGCCCGGCGTGGTGACGCCGATGTCGGTCAGCCAGGTCGCCAGCGTGCCCGACCCGGACTGGGGCAGGAACGGCTGGATGGCCTGGGTCGCGGCAGTGCCGGTGAGCGCGGGGTTGAGGTCACCCCACTGATTCGGCCCGGTGCCGCTGTTCGCCTGCGGAACCGTGCAGCTCCAGATCTCGGTCAGCTGCGAGTCGGTCAGGCTCTTCGGGGCGAAGGTGTTCTGCGTCGGGATCGACCAGGTGATCGCGTCGCCGGCCAGGGTCACGAACGCCACGCCACCCGCGGCGAACGGCGGGTCGGTGGACGCGCGCGCCCGGGAGGACCGGGCGAAGTTGGTGCAGAACGGGCCGCTGCTGCTCTTGGTGAACGTCTTGAGCTGGTTGATGCCTGCCGAGGACCCGTCGGGCCGCGGGATCGGCGAGCAGTCGGCCTTGATGGGGATGGAGTCACCGATCGCGCCGGTGATGGGGTTGACGGCGTCCCAGCTGTACTCGTGCGGGGCCGTGCTGACGATCGTGCCGTTGTAGCCCTGGGCCAGCTGGTCTGTCACTGGGGTGATCGTGTCCGAGCCCACGCCCACGGCGTCGTTCTCGCCGGGGGAGGCCTTGACCGTCGTGGTGACCGTGAAGGTCAAGGTCCCGGTGCTGCTGCTCTTGACGGTGATCGTAGCGGTGTTGGTCCCGGCCGTGGGCCAGACGCCGTCGACCCGCTCGGTGCACTTGTTCGTCAGACCCGGCGCGGCCGTCACCGGCCCAGGCAGGCCCGTGGCCGTCCAGGTGCACGCCGTCGAGCTGGTCCTCTTGATGTCGAAGAACGCCGGGATGCCCGCGACGACCGTCCGGTTGATGGTGGCGTCGACGTGGTGAACGACGGGCTGGGCCTGCGCTGTGGCCGTGAGGCCCAGCGTGCCCAGTGTGGCTGCGGTTGCCGCAGCGACGATGAGTTTACGCATATGGCGTTGCCCTCTCCTATCCTGGACTGCTGTGGGCGTACCGAAGCCGAACGTATTCCGGCACAGCCCTGGCTGCCAGGCATGATTGATGAATGCGAGGTAGCACGATTGGTGAATGGGAGGTGACGGGAAATGAAACCCGGCGGTGACCTTCCGTCCATACCCATGCGCGCGGAGTGCTGTGATGCGGCTGTGATGGCGCTGTGATCCCCGGAAGCCGCGCAGAGAGCCGGACCCCAGCTGGAGATCCACACGCGGCATCGGCGGATGCCGGGTCCGGAAATTTATCCCCGATGAATGCCGGCACGCGGGTCGGCCTGGCCGGAACTATGACCGGCATCGAAGGGCATCTGAGTTTCCACGACATGGCAGGGGATAGACCGGACAATGCCGGGCTGCCACCATTGACTGCCATTCTTCAGGCGGCTGGCGCCTTGCCTGCGGCGCCGTCAGAGCTTGCTTCCAGGGCGCTGTCAAGGAACGCGCGCCACGCGCCGGTCAGCCTGGCCGGGTGCCGGCCAGCCAGTGTACGCCGCGTCGCTGCGGGCCCAGACGCCCGGTTCCGCACGGACGAACCAGGACACACAACGCACCGAACCTTGCTTAGCGAGGAAGAGAAGCCGGCGAGCGGGCTGGTGCGCCGCTATTTGGGCTTGATCAGGGCCCAGACGATCTTCGCTCCGGGGCGGGCCAGGGCCGGAGCAGGTGCTGGCCCGGCCCCGGGAAACCCCGGGTTGAGGAAGTAGCAGCCCCACCGGGCACTAACCGCCTCGACGAGTAATAGGCCGCGCCCGCCGTCCTGTTCCGGATCCGGCGTGGCCGGGGTGGGCGACCGACGATCGGTGTCGCCGACCTCAACAAGCACGTGGCGCCGGTCGGAGGCGAGATGCAGGCTGATGACGGCGAGGCCGGCCGGCCCGGGCAGGGCGCTCTCGGCCGCCTGGACCGCGTTGGTGGCCAGCTCGGCGGCGACCAGTTCGGCGGGCTCGGCGAGCGCGGTCATGCCCCACTCCCGCAGCACGAGCGTGGTGTGCAGGCGGATGCACGGAACCGCGGTGGGCAGCGCGCCCAGCTCCAGGATCGAATGGTGCGGCCACTCGGCGGCGCTCATGGCGGGGGTCGCCATTTGCGCCGGAGCGGCGGGGTCACACACGCTATCGGTCCTGGCCATCGTGCTGCATCACCCCGCTAATCACATCAGCCACCGCCGTCGTGCGCTCCCTGTTCGTCACAACCCGGAATGACAGGCGGCCATTCGGCCGATTGCGTATGATGCGCATCAGTATCGCCATCCATGATGCAGTATGCCGGACTGCTCAGCAAGATTCTAAGCTGCATGATGCGCACGTGTCGGAAGACGCAGACCCCGGCGGCCCGGCGGACGACCTACCGGAGGAACGATGGCCACCCCGAGCCCCACCGTCCGGCGCAAGCGGCTTGGCATCGAGCTCCGGCGGCTGCGCGAGCGGGCGGAGTTAACCTGCGAGGACGTCGGGCAGCGCCTGGAGTGTTCGGGCACCCGGATCAGCCGCATGGAAACGGGGCGGATCAGCGTCCGCCCCGGGGACGTGCGCGAGTTGCTGGAGGTCTACGGCGTCACCGGCGCCGAGGCCGACTCGCTGGTGCAGCTCGCCAGGGAGGCGCGCCGCAAGGGCTGGTGGCACACCTACGGCCGGGTGCTCCCCAGCTGGTTCGAGGCCTACATAGGGCTTGAGTCTGAGGCCGTCCGGCTGCGCGACTTCCAGCCGCTGGTCATGCCGGGGCTGTTGCAGACCGAGGACTACGCCCGCGCCGTGCTGCGGGCCGCGCCGCACGCGGGCAGCAGCGCGGAGATCGACCGGCAGGTCGCATTGCGCATGGAGCGCCAGGCCATACTCGGCCAAGCCATCCCGCCCGACTTGTGGGTGGTGCTCAGCGAGAGCGTGCTAAGGGTCCACGTCGGCGGTCCTGCGGTCCTGCGGGTCCAGTTGATGCGGCTAGCCGAGGTCGCCGAGCGCCCCAACGTCACGCTGCAGGTCCTGCCGTTCACGACGGCCGCGCACGTGCAGCCGATCAGCCCGTTCACGATGCTGGAGTTCACCGACGACGCGGATCCCACCGTGGTCTACCTCGAGCACCTCACCGGCAGCCTCTTGCTGGAAAATGAGGACGAAGTCCGGCGCTATAGAGTTGTTTTCGACCACCTGCGCGCGGAGGCGCTCGGCACCGGCCAGACGGCGGACCTGATCGCGCGGGTGGCGGCCGAGTTGGCCTGAAACCCAGCACGGGAGGTGCGGGATGACCCCTCAGGATCAGGGCCTGTCCCGCGCCGTGTGGCGCAAGAGCAGTCACAGCGGTGGCAACGGCGGCCAGTGCGTCGAGGTGGCGCGGAACCTGCCGGCCCGCGTGGCGGTGCGCGACTCAAAAGACCCCGACGGCCCGCGGATCGTCGTCACGCGCGCCGCGTGGGCGGCCTTCGTGGACCGGGTGAAGCGCGAAAGCCGCTGAACAGCGCCCTATTTCCACCAGGTGCCCACGGCGTACGTAAAGTCCTTCACCGTGGAGCTGTCGTAGGCGTTTCCGGGGGCGTACTGCGTGGCGCGCACGCCCGAGTGGCTGAACATGAACGGCCCGATGCCCGCGTAGTCGGCCACCCAGTAGCCGTTGAGGCCTGGGTTGCTGAACAGCGTCGACGCCGACCCGTAGACCCAGACCTTGTAGCCGGCCGCGCTGAGCACGTTGCCGAAGTTGGTCACGTAGGTCTTGTCCACCCGGCTTTCCATGTCCACGGCGGTGTAGGAGTTACCCGGAACGCGCAGGGCACGGAGCGCGCTGACCGCGCTCGCTCCCTCCCCCGGCCCGTCCAGGCCAGCCACCCAGATGGGCAGCTTCCGGTTGCCGGAGAACAGCGTCCAGTCTCGCGGGGCCCACACGTTGAAGGCGTTGGGGCCGCCGTAATACCCGGCGACCGCACCGGTCCAGGACGTGCTGATATCGACGGCGAACGCCGCGTCCCTCATTCGTTCGTTCATCGCAGGCCACAGTATCGGTTGGCGGGCAGGCGGGCCCGACGTAACGTGAGGGCCGTGTCAGCCGAGCGCACCAGGCCGCCCGCCCTCGCCGGCCGCTGGCGACCAGGTTAAATCCGGGCATAGGCTGCCGCAGTGACCTGGATCGCACCTGACGTCGAGCGCTCGGAGCACTATCCGGAGCGCCGCAACGAACCCGAGCAGGAAATGCTCCGCGACTGGCTCGACTGGCACCGGGCCACCCTGCTGCGCAAGTGCGCGGGACTGGACGCCGCCCAGCTGGCCACCCGCGCCGTGCCACCGTCGAACCTCTCGCTGCTTGGGCTGGTGCGGCACATGAGCGACACCGAGCGCGGATGGGTCAGGCAGACCTACCGGGGTGAGCAGCTGCCCGACCTGTACCACCGATCCGATGCCCCGGACGCGGACTTCGAAGAGGCCGACCCGGCGGGCGCCGAGGAGGACTTTGAGCGCTACCGGGCCGAGTGCCGGGCCGTCGATGCCGCGCTCGAGGGCGCGAAGCTGGACGAGACCTTCACCGTCCGCGAGAAGACCATGTCGGTGCGCTGGATGTGGCAGCACCTCGTGGAGGAGTACGCACGGCACAACGGGCACGCCGACCTGATCCGCGAGGTCATCGACGGCTCGGCCGGCCTCTGAGCGGCGCGTCACGATGGGACGGGCAAAGGCGGCCGTGATCATGGTGGTCTGGCTGTTGCAACCGCCAGAATCCGAGGATCACGGCGGCGGGACTGGGGCTAGTCGGGCAGGTGGCGGCGGGACTGGACGACGCGGAACCGGCCGGCCACGAAGTCGCCGTCGGTGTAGCTGGCGTTCGCCGCCGGGTTCGCGCCGGTCGCGTGGAAGTCGGAGAACGCCGCCGACTGGTTGACGTATACACCTCC
>Ga0207646_10001026_pt1 | contig 35667 bp, 41 predicted proteins | sample KBSK5502metaG_FD_184343 | JGI IMG/M metagenome (GOLD analysis project Ga0207646, IMG submission 184343) | Corn, switchgrass and miscanthus rhizosphere microbial communities from Kellogg Biological Station, Michigan, USA - KBS K5-50-2 metaG... | ecosystem: Host-associated > Plants > Roots >... | reverse complement strand
CATCCGATCCTGCATGCGGAAGGTGGTGCCGGGTTTCTTGGCGAGCGCCCGCAGGACCTTTCGCGCCGCGCGGTTTCGAGTGTCGTAGATCGTCGGTTTCTTGCCGTTCTCGTTCTCCTCAGCGTTCTTGTCGGTCCCGCTGCCCGCGTCCGACCAGATCAGATCCAGACGCTCGGCGTTTTCTTTCAACAGGCCCACGAGCTCCTCGTCCTCGAGCTCGTAGAGCGCTGCATGGAGGCGGCCACCGGGCTGCGAGAAGAAGTCACGGATGACCGACAGGACGTCTCCCGCGAGATAGTCGCAAAGCCAGTCTTGCGGCTTGCGCAAATGGCCCTCTAGTTCCCCGGGTTTGATGGCGCCGTCTTCTTCCAGCACGCGGACGAGAAACTGGGTCGAGAGAATGCCGTTCGTGAAGGTGAGGTGAAGGGCGGACGCCGGGTCGTCACGTCGAGGATGTTGGTGAAGGCGGGCCCGGTGAAGTAGCCAAGCGGAATCGGGTCGCCGGTGTAGGTGTGGGGCACGACCGCGCCCGTCTTCTTGTCTCGGTGGCTCTCCGGCACGATCACCACTGGGTCGAGGCCCGGCTGCATTCTTCCCACCGCCCGGATCCGGTAACGCACGCGCTCGTTGTCGGGCCGACGCTCGGCCCGGTCGCGTCTCTTGCGCAATGTCAGATCACGCCAGGTGAACTTTTGAACCGGCCAGACCGTCGTGTTCTGCGCCTGCCAATCGGGATTCCGCTGGCCTTCGAAGGCGACGTACGAGGCGAGTGGGCGCTCGGCGGTCACGTGGTCCGACGGATCGAGGTACTCGCGCACGATGTGAAAGCCGAGGCACCCCGGGATTCGCTCCGGGTCGATCGCCCAGGCCAGGTAGGCAACCTCGTTGTTGGCTAGCGCCGTCGCCCGGGTGATCTTCGCCATGGCCGTATTCCCCCGCTCGAATTCGGCGCGACTCTAGCCTTCATTCGAGTCGGCTGTCAATCGCGGAAGCGGGAACGATGTGCTTAGTGCGTTGGTCAGCACGGCTCGCATGGGGCCGATCCTGCCAGAGCGGCCGGGTGCCCAACAAGCGCAATCGCCGGCCGGGACTTTTCCGTACTTCTACCGCGTCACAGGTGTAGAGTCGAGTTGCCTCCTGCGGGTTAACCGGTTGGCGCGCGCGGGCGCCGCTGCTCGTGGTATCTGGCTTGGCCGTCTGTACCCGGAATCCTGGAGATCAGTCGAGGCTGCTCACGCGATGGCGTTCAATCTGACCGAGAGCGTTGTGCGGGAATACCTTCGGGACCACTCGGGGGAAGCTCGCTGCCCCGACTGTGTGACCAGAGCGCTCGGACAGGAGGCGCCCAGCCGCCCGATCTCGGCGGTCATGGCGGAGCTGGCGGAGCGCCGGCCGCCGTTCGCGGCGGGCCGCTGCGGCTGCGGCGCCAAGGGGCTCATGTACCTGCGCTGAGCAGCTCCAGCGTGCTTCGGCGGTAACGAGAGGTCTCACTATGGCAGGCGGGGTCATCGTCGGTATTCTCCAGGAGCGTCATGCGGATCACATCATCCTCCGCGACGGCACGCGGGTCTTTGTCACGGCCAAGCAGTCGGTGAGCCAGTTCGCGCTCGGAATCAGTCTGACCGTCGCGTACACGCTCAAGAAGGACGGCCGGAAGATCGCCGACAACATCTGGCGCTGTAGCTGACCGGCCGCTCAGCGGATGACGCCGGCCTGACGCGGCAGGAACAGCGTGATGCCGGGGAACAGGATGAGCAGCAGCAGTCCCACCACCAGCGCGGTCAGGTAGGGCCAGTACGCCCTGAAGTGCTGGCCGACCGAGATGTTGGCGAAGCGCAGGGCCATGAGGAGGCCGACCCCGATCGGGGGCAGGAACAACCCGATGCCCACCGCGGCGGTGAGCACGATGTTGAAGTGCACGGGATGGATGCCGATCTCCTTCGCGATCGGGAAGACCACCGGCACGAGGACTACCGCGGCCGGGAGCCCCTCCAGGACCATGCCGAACATGATGACGATCAGGCTCACCGCCACCAGAAACAGCCACGGCGTCGACTGCAGCGGGCCGAGCAGCTCGCCCAGCATCCGCGGGACCCCCAGCATGCCCATCAGGAACTGGTAGATGCTCGCGACGGCGAGGAGAAAGATGACGGCGGCGGTGAGCAGCGCGCTCTCGTAGACCAGCGTCAGCATCTCCCACCAGGTCACGTTGCGGTAGTAGAAGAGCGCGGCGGCCATCGCGTAGGCGGCCACCAGCGCGCCCGCCTCGGTGGCGGTGAAGACCCCGAAGAAGAACCCCAGCACGATGACGATGGGCACCACGAGCGGCACCAGGGAGGCTCGGCCGGCCTCGACGAACTTGGGCCAGGTCGGGTGCTCGTCCTTGGGCCAGCCCAGCCGGTGGGCCTGGAGGAAGATCACCACCATCAGGCAGGCGGCGGTCACCGCGGCCGGGATGAACCCGCCGAGGAAGATCCCGACGACGGAGGTGTCGGTGATCTGGCCGAGCACGATCATGAAGATGGCCGGCGGCACCAGGATGCCCATCGCGGTCGCCGAGGCCACCAGGGAGACCGCGTGCTCCGGCTTGTAGCCCGCCCGCAGCATGGGCGGCGTCAGCATGGAGCCGATGGCGGAGACGTCGGCGATGGTGGAGCCCGAGATGCCCGAGAAGAAGTACTCGGCCAGCACCACCGACATGCCGAGCCCGCCCCGCACCCATCCCACCAGCACCCGGGCCAGGTTCACGAGCGCGTAGGACATCCCGCAGCGCTCCATCAGGTTGCCCGCGAACACGAAGGTCGGAATGGCGAGGAGCACCCAGTGCTGCGTTCCCGATACCAGGCTGGACGGCAGCTTCTGTAGCGAGAAGTTGCCGATGAACAGCCCGAGGAAGCCCGCGAGGCCGAGCGCGAACACGATCGGCATGGACAGGGCGGCGAGCACGATGAACGAGACCCCGACGGCTCCGAAGAGCATCTAGTCCAGAGGTCCTCCGCCCGGGAGACTGGGCCAGCGGCCGCGCCAGCCGTCGCGGATGGACGCCAGGCTGTAGATGACGATCAGCACGCCGCCCACCACCGACGAGAGGTAGAGCCATCTCAGATTCAGGCTCAGCGCGGGCGAGAACGACTGGCTATTGAGCTCGGCCACCTGCCACCCGAAGACCGCCACCAGCGCGCCGAACCCCGCGATGAAGAGGTAGTGGGCGGTGAACACCGCCCGCCGTGCCCCCACCGGGAGGCGGTCGGTGATCATGTGCACGGAGAAGTGGACCCCGCGCCGGATGCCGATCGCGGCCCCGACGAACGACATCCAGGCGAGGCAGAACTCGCCGATCTCCTCGACCCAGAAGAAGCGGATGCTGGGCAGGTCGAGGACCTCCGAGACCTTGGTCATCACGTAGCGGAGAAAGACGCCGGTCAGCATGTCCGCCATCGCGACCAGCATCAGGACGGTGACGACGACGGGCGGGACGGCGGCGACCCAGCGCGCAGTCGATTTCATGTCGCGGGATCGTAGGCCGCGCGGACACGCCGAGTCAAGGGAAGAAGCTTGACTTTGGCCGGCGAAATGAGGCCTATAGAGCCGTTCCGGCCCGCGACCGAGCCGACCGGACAGAGGGAGACCCCATGCGAGGACTGCTTCGCGGTTTCACGGTGATCGTGCTCGTCGCCGCGGTCGCCATCGCCGGCGACGTCCCCTCCGCGTCCAGCCAGACCAAGCCGGTCGCCAAGAAGCTGGACCTCGCCTACCTGCTCTCCCCGCCCGAGTCGGGCGCGGTCGGACTAAAGTTCATGGCCGAGGAGGTCACGAAGCGCTCGAACGGCTCGATCAACATGATCTTCCACGGGGGCACGCTCCTGAACAAGGAGCTGGAGATCATGGACGCGGTCAAGTCGGGCAACGTCGCGGTCGGCAGCCCCATCGGGGCCGCCTCGACCGTGTTCCCGGAGACGGGCGTCTTCCTGACGCCCTATCTCGTGCGCGACTACAAGCACGCCTACGCGATGTTCAACGGGCAGATCGGCAAGGAGCTCGACGAGAAGTTCCAGCAGAAGTACAAGGTCAAGATCCTGTTCTTCTTCGACTACGGCTTCCGCCACTTCTGGAACAACAAGCGCCCCATCAACAACCCCGGCGACCTCAAGGGCCTCAAGATGCGGGTGCAACAGGGCCGGGTGTTCGCCGACACCGTGAACGGCCTCGGGGCCAGCGCGGTGCCGATGCCGTGGGGTGAGGTCATCCCCGCCGCCCAGCAGGGGGTCATCGACGGCGCCGACCTGCCCATCGTCAACATCAACGCGCTGAAGGTCTACGAGGTGTCGAAGTACGCCTCGATGACGTTTCACAACTACGGCCCGACCATGGTGGTGATGAACCTGGACATCTGGAAGAGCCTGTCGCCCGAGCAGCAGACGCTCATCCTGGACGTGGGGCTGGAGGCGCAGAAGAAGATCCGCGACGCGACCGAGGGCGTGGACAACTTCGCCAAGGCCAAGGAGATCCTCGAGGCCAAGGGCATGAGGGTCAACCTGGCCGACGTCGCGTCGTTCCGCAAGCTCGCGGAGGAGAAGATCTGGCCCCAGTACCGGCAGCAGTACGCCGAGCTCTGGGACCGGATCGTCAACACGAAGTAGCGAACGGCCGTGCCGGCGCCGTACGCTTCGTACCCGAGCCTCGAGGGGCGCGTCGTCTTGGTGACCGGCGGTGGCAGCGGGATCGGGGCCTCGATCGTCGAGCACCTGTGCGCGCAGCGGGCCCGGGTGGCGTTCGTCGACATCGCGCGGCAGCCCTCGGAAGCGCTCGTCGCGGCCATCGAGGCCCGAGGCCTGGAGGCGCCCGCCTTCATCCCGTGCGACCTGCGGGACATCGCGGCGCTGCGCTCCGCCATCGCCCTGGCGCGGGCGCGGCTCGGGCCGATCCGGGTGCTCGTCAACAACGCGGCCCACGACGAGCGGCATTCGATCGAGAGCGTGACGCCCGAGTACTGGGACGAGCGGTTCGCGGTGAACCTGCGCCACCAGTTCTTCGCGGCCCAGGCCGTCGTGCCCGAGATGGCGGGGGCCGGTGGGGGCTCGATCATCAATTTCGGGTCGACCTCGTGGCTGGTCGGGCAGGGCGGCATGCCGGCCTACCTCAGCGCCAAGGCGGCCGTCGCGGGACTGACCCGGGCCCTGGCCCGGGACCTGGGGCCCATGAACATCCGGGTCAACGCCATCGTGCCCGGGTGGATCATGACCGAGCGGCAGATCACGCGGTGGCTCACCCCCGAGGGAGAGCTGGAGCTGCTGCGGCGCCAGTGCCTGAAGCGGAAGCTGCTGCCCGAGGACGTCGCGCGGGTGGTCCTCTTCTTCGCGGCCGACGACAGCGCGGCCTGCACCAACCAGAGCTACGTCGTCGACGGTGGCTGGGTGTGAGATACTGCTGACCGCCCGATCCCGAACGCAGGAGGCAGAAGCCATGGCCCACCGGCCCGTATCGCTGGATCACGTCAACATCTACGTCCGCAACGCCGAGCGCTCTCGCCAGTGGTACACCGACATCTTCGGGCTCCATACCCAGGATTTGTTCAACCACCCCGGCACGGACAAGCTGCGCGCCGCGTTCCTCGCGTGTGACCCGGGCCACGCCCACGACATCGCTCTCTTCGAGGTGGGCGAGGACGCGCGCGGGCCGGAGAAGGGGCAGGTGGGCCTTAACCACGTGGCCTGGCGGATGGGAAGCCTCGACGACCTGAAGGAGATGTACGAGCGGCTCCGGGCCAAGGCGGTGCCCATCCGGGTGGCCGACCACTCCATCTCGCTCGGGATCTACTTCGCGGATCCCGACGGCAACGGTCTCGAGGCGTACTACGAGCTGCCCCGGAGCCAGTGGCACCGCGAGCGCCCGTTCTCCGGCGAGGGCGGGAAGGGCCGCTTCCCCGGGCCCTGGGACGAGCTGCTCCGCCCGTCTGCGCCGGCGGTAGCGCGCGCGTAGGCCGCGGGAGCGTCCCGCCTCATACCCGCTCGACGGCCGGGCGGCCGAAGAGTCCGTGCGGCCGCGCGAAGAGCGCGGCGATGAGCACGAGGTAGGAGGCGATGCTGCTGAATCCGCCGCCCACGAGCGGGTCCACGTAGCCCGCGGCCAGGCTCTCCAGCACCCCGATGGCGATGGCGCCCACGATCGTGCCGGGGATGCTGTCGAGGCCGCCGATGATGACGATCGGGAACACTTTGAGGCCGACCAGCACCACCCCGAACCCGCCCCCGGACACGAAGGCCCACAGGGTGCCCGCCAGCACCGAGAGCGCGCCCATCAGGGCCCACGCGAGCGAGAAGTGGCGGGGGACGTCGATGCCCACCGCGAGCGCGGCCTGCTGATCGTCCGCGATCGCCCGCAGCGCCACGCCGGCTCGGCTCCGGCGAAAGAACCAGCTCACGCCTGCCACGCAGGAGGCCGCGATGGTCGCCGCCACCAGCTTCTCGCTCGAGACCAGCACGCCGTGCACGACGATCGCCTCCGTCCGGAAGGGGAGCGCAACCGCGTAGGGGATGCCCGCGAAGACCATCGGGGCCGCTCCACGCATGAAGGCGCCGAGACCGAGCGTCACCATGATCACCGAGATCAGCGGCCCCCCGACCAGCCGGCGCAGGACGAGTCGGTTGAAGAGGAGGGCCACCGCGACCGAGCCGGCGCACGCGAAGCCGATGGCGGAGACGAGCCCGAGCCCCAGGGCGTGGACGCCGGTGGCGGCCAGCCGCGAGCCGAGCATCGCCCACTCCCCGAGCGCGAAGTTGATCATGCGCGAGGCCTTGTAGACCACCACGAAGCCCAGCGCGATGAGGGCGTAGATCGCACCGGCCAGGACGCCGTCCACGAGCAGGGAGACGAAGAAGAGCACTCCGCGCACTCTAGCAGCATTCCCGGGCTGGGGGTTGACACCGGGCCGCGCTGGGCCGATTCTCGCCCAGTGATTGACCCGCGAACGGGACGGAACCCACACCAGCGCGGAGGATCGACCATGAGCACCCTCACTCGACGGGACGTGCTGAAACTCGGCGGTGCCGCCGCGGCGGCCGGCCTCGGCTTCCCGGCCGTGCTCCGGGCCCAGGCGAAGGAGATCCCGATGCTGGGCCTCTGGTCCTTCACCGGCGCCTTCTCTGACGTCGGCCCCGTCCTCGATCGCGGGATGAAGCTGGCCCTCGACGAGCGGGGCATGAAGATCCAGGGCAAGAGCATCAAGTACATCACCCGGGACGATGAGACCAAGGCGGGCAGCGCGACCCGCCGAGCCGAGGAGGCGGTGGACGCCGACGGCGTGAAGTACATCATCGGCCCCTGGTCGTCGGGGGTCGCGCTGGCCGTCTCGGAAGTGGCCAAGCGGAAGAAGGTCTTCCACTACTTCAGCGGCGGCACCGAGGACATCTCGGGGGCGCGCTGCCATCGGTACTCGTTCCAGTGGGCGGCTAGCCCGTACACGGCGGCCAAGACGGTGGTGGATACCTTCATGCAGGCGAACCCGAAGGCCAAACGCTGGCACCTGCTGGTGGCCGACTATGCCTTCGGCTGGTCGGTGGAGAAGTACATCAAGGAAGTGGGCAAGACGCACGGCCTCGAGTTCGTGGGCGCCGACCGGCATCCGCTCGGCGAGCGTGAGTTCTCCAACTACGTCACCAAGGCGGCGGGCAACAAGCCCGACGTGATGGCCATGATCAACTTCGGCCTCGACGCGGTCACCGGGGCCCGGGAGATCTTCAACTTCGGCCTCACCCCCAAGGTCCCGCTCATCCTGACGTGGTCCTCCGGCGTCGAGGAGCTGGTGCAGCTCAATCCCGAGATCCGCGAGAACATGTGGGTCGGCTCGAACTTCTACTACACCGCCGACACGCCGGTGGCGCGAGAGTTCGTGAAGAGCTATCAGGCCAAGTTCGGCGGTCCTCCCGGCTACGCGCCGGCCGCCGCCTACGGGATGACCCGGATGATGCTGCACGCCATGGACAAGGCGAAGTCCACCGAGGTGCCGGACGTCATCAAGGCGTGCGAGGGCCTCGAGGTGGACGACCTGGTGGGGCGGATGCGCGTGGACCCGAAGACCCACCAGACGCTGCGGCCGTACTTCTTCATGCGCTGCAAGAAGAAGGAAGCGATGAAGAACGCCATGGACTTCGCCGACATCATCGCCACCGGCTCGACACCGCTGCCCGCGGAGTACGCCGCCTGCAAGGACATCGGGACACTTTGAACTCGGAGGGGGGCGGAGCCTCCCTCGGCGCGTGAAGATTTCGCTCCTGGTGAGTCAGACCCTCAACGGTCTGGCCACGGGTATGCTCTACGCCTTGATGGGCATCGGGCTGTCGATCATCACGGGCGTGCTCAATATCCCGAACTTCGCCCACGGCGCCCTCTTCGCCCTCGGCGCGTATCTCCTCTACACCGTGATCCAGCTCGTCGGGAATTTCTGGCTCGCGCTGCTGTTGGCCCCTCTGGGCGTGGGGCTCCTCGGCGTGCTGATCGAGTACGGGGGGGTCCGGCCGCTCTACAAGGCCGGCCACGACTACCAGCTGCTGCTCACCTTCGGCCTCTCGCTCATCGTGACCGAGTCCATCATCATCGTCTGGAGCCCGGTCGGCATGAGTCAGCTCCCGCCACCCGTGCTGCGCGGTGGCGTCGACCTCGGCATCACCTTCTACCCGAAGTACCGCCTGTTCGTGATGGTCGCGGCCGCGCTGCTCGTGCTCGGCGCCTGGCTCTTCCTGGAGAAGACGCGCTACGGCGCCATCATGCGCGCCGGCATCGAGGACAAGGAGATGGTCTCCCTCCTCGGCATCGACATCCAGCGCCTCTTCACCGGCGCCTTCGCGCTGGGCTGTGGGCTGGCCGGCATCGCCGGAGCCCTGACCGCGCCGATCCGGGGGCTGAATCCGTGGATGGGGGTGGACATGCTCGGCATCGCTTTCGTCGTCGTGGCGCTGGCCGGATTGGGCAACCTGCTGGGCTCCATCGTGGCGGGGCTGCTCGTGGGGGTGGCGCAGAGCCTGGTGGCGCTGTTCTGGCCCGAAGCATCGGTGGCGGTGATCTTCGCGGTCATGGCCGCCATCCTCCTCGTGCGCCCCCAGGGCCTCTTCGGCATCCGATGACGGACGAGCGGTGCCGCGGACGGCGGCGTCCCGAGGCGCGTTCGTCCTCGCTCGCGGCTCTTGCAATCGTCCTCGTCTTCGCTCTCGGCGGCGTTCTCCCGGTGCGGCTCGCCGTCGAGGCGCAGCCGAAGGTCGCCCGGATAGGATATCTGTCGCTCGCTCCCGGCCCGTCGGCCCGGAGCGAGGCCCTGCGGCAGGGACTTCGCGAGATCGGCTACATCGAGGGCCAGAACGTCGTGGTCGAGTATCGCTGGGCGGACGGCCGCCTCGACCGGGCGCGACAGGCGGCCGCCGACCTGGTTCGCCTCAAGGTCGACATCATCGTGACGGGTGGGCCGCAGGCGACCTTGGCCGCGAAGGAGACGACGACGACAACGCCGATTGTCATGGCTCTCGACTACGATCCCGTCGGATCCGGATTCGTGACCAGTCTCGCCCGGCCGGGCGGGAATATCACCGGGCTGAGCGGCATCAACCCGGAACTCAGCGGGAAACGGCTCGATCTGCTGAAGCAAGCTGTTCCCCGTCTCTCTCGCGTGGCTATCCTCTGGAATCCCGCCGAGCCGAACGCCGCGACGTTTTTGCGCGAAACGCAGGTGGCTGGTCGCGGCTTGCGCGTGCGGCTGCAAGTCCTGGAGGTCAAGGCTGCGCCTGATCTGGAACCAGCCGTGCACACGGCAAGAAAGGAACGGGCCAGCGGTCTCATCGTGCTGACGGATCCGGTCACCCTCTATCATCGCAGAGAACTCGCGGACCTTGCGGCGAAGTATCGTGTCCCGGCGATCTACAGCGAAAGGCTTTTCGTAGAGTCGGGCGGCCTCATGTCCTACGGGGCGAACGATCGCGAGATGCACCGGCGCGCTGCGGTCTTCGTGGACAAGATCCTGAAAGGGGCCAAACCTGGTGAACTGCCCGTGGAGCAGCCGACGACCTACGAGCTCGTCATCAACCTCAGGACCGCCAAGACCCTCGGCCTCACCATCCCGTCGCAGCTGCTGAGCCGGGCGGATCAGTTCATCGAATGATCCGACAGTGGCTGGCCGTCCTGATCGCGGTGGTGTTGCTCCCGGTCTTCGTCCGCCACGCCATCGCCGCCGAGATCTGGATCTTCGCGATCTTCGGGCTGGGCCTGAACCTGCTCATGGGCTATACCGGGCTGCTCTCTTTCGGCCAGGCCACCTTCTTCGGATCGGCCGCGTACGTGGCCGGCTACCTGCTCAAGTACTACGGTATCAACGTCTTCCTGGCCCTCGGCATCGGGATCCTGGTGGGCGCGCTCTCGGCGGCCGTGGTCGGCTACCTCTGCGTGCAACGCTCGGGCCTCTACTTCATCATGCTGACCTTCGCGCTGAACCAGATGTTCTACTTCACGGCCTACCAGTGGACGACGGTGACCGGCGGCGAGGACGGGATGCCGGGCGTCCCGCGCCCCGATGTCCTCGGTCTCGACATCCACCCGCCGCTCGCCTACTACGCCGCGGTGGCGGTGCTGTTCCTCGCCTCGCTCTGGATCATGCAGCGCATCGTCGAGTCGCCGCTCGGCAAGATCCTGCAGGCCATCCGCGAGAACGAGCCCCGGGCGGAAGCCCTCGGCTACGACGTCGCCCGCATGAAGCTCGCCGCCTTCGTGGTCGGCGGGGCCTTCTCGGGTCTGGCCGGCGTGCTCTACGCCATGCTCTTTGGCATCGTGCCGCTGGAGGCCATCGGCTTCGTGTTTTCCGGCAACGTGGTGTTCGCCACCCTCATCGGCGGCTCGGGCTCCCTCTACGGCCCCGTCATCGGATCGTTCGTGTTCATCTGGCTCTCCGAGTCGGTCAGCGCGATGTGGGCGCGCTGGCCACTCCTGCTCGGCATGGCTTTCGTGATCGTGGTGCTCTTCTTCCGGGGCGGGGTGGTGGAGGCGTGGGCGCGGTTCTGGGCATGGCGCGCCGCGCCCCGCGCGCCGGCCGCGCAGACCGATGTCCCTCGTTAGGACCGAGCAGCTCACGAAGACGTTCGGCGCGCTGACCGCGGTCAACGGGGTCACGCTCGAGGTCGAGGAGGGCTCGCTGCACTCGGTGATCGGGCCCAACGGGGCGGGCAAGACCACCTTCTTCAACCTGCTGACCGGCCAGCATGCGCCCACGTCGGGCCGCATCATCTTCGACGGCCGCGACATCGCGGGGACGCCGCCCCACCGCATCGCCCACCTGGGCATCGCGCGCTCGTTCCAGCGCACGAGCATCTTCCCCACGCTGTCCATCCTCGACAATGTCTGGCTGGCCGCCTTCGCGCGGCAGGAGTCCTGGCGGGGCCTGGGGTGGCGTCGCGCCGACCGCTACCCGGAGCTGACGCGCCGGGCGCTCGGCGTGCTGGGGGAGGTGGGGCTGGACGAGAAGGCGGGGCTGCCGGCCCGCGCGATCTCGCACGGGGAGCAGCGGCAGCTCGAGCTGGCCATCGCGCTGGCGGCGGCCCCGCGCCTCCTGCTCCTGGACGAGCCGGCGGCCGGGCTCTCGCCGGACGAGACGCGGAAGATGGTGGCGCTGGTGCAGAAGCTCAAGCGGCGCTACACGATCCTCCTCATCGAGCACAAGATCGATGTCGTGATGACCATGTCGGACCGTATCTCGGTCATGCATTTCGGGAGCGTGATCGCGGAGGGTAGCCCGGCCGAGATCCAGCGGAACGCGGAGGTGCGCCGCGCGTATCTGGGCGGCATCGCGGCGCCATGATCCTCGACATCCGGTCCATCGACACCTACTACGGGCTCGGCCACATCCTCCATCGCCTCTCGCTCCGGGTCGGCGAAGGCGAGGTGGTGGCGCTCCTGGGGCGGAACGGCGCGGGTAAGACCACGACCCTCCGCTCGATCACCGGTCTCACGCCGCCCCGGAGCGGCGAGATCAGCTACAAGGGCGGCAACATCGCGGGCCTTCCTCCCCACACGATCTCCCGGCTCGGGATCGCGCTGGTGCCCGAGACGCGCGGCATCTTCTCCTACCTGACCGCGCGGGAGAACCTGGAGATCGCGCGCCGGCCCGGCTCGCGGTGGCCGATGGAGAGCATGCTCGAGCGCTTCCCGAAGCTGCGCGAGGTGCTGGACCGCAAGGGACGCTTTCTCTCGGGTGGCGAGCAGCAGATGCTCGCGATCGCGCGCGCCCTCCTGACCGGACCGGAGCTGCTCCTGCTCGACGAGCCCTCGCAGGGTTTGGCGCCGCTGGTGGTGGAGGCGGTCATGGGGACGGTGCGAGAGCTCAAGCGCGAGCGTGTCAGCATGCTGCTGGTCGAGCAGAACGCGGAGATGGCGCTCGGGCTCGCCGACCGCGTCTACGTCATCGACCACGGGACCATCGTCTTCGAGGGCACCCCGGCCGCGCTCCGGGCCGACGAGCAGGTCACCGCCACCTATCTCGGCGTCGGCCGCTGACGTCCGCGGATGGCTTGACGGCTCCGGTCCCCCGGGCCTACGCTCGATCCGCTCAGCAGCGCTCCGGCTTCCCGGCTCAAGGAGGAACCCGATGCCGACATACATGGTGCAGGCGTCCTACACGAGCACGGCCTGGCACAAGTTGGTCCAGCGGCCCGAGAACCGCATGGAGGCGCTCAAGCCGGTGATCGCGCAGCTCGGCGGCGAGATCCTGGCCTGGTACTACACCTTCGGCGACTACGACGTGGTCGTGATCTTCGAAGTGCCCGGCAACATCAACGCGGCGGCGGTGGCCATGGCTATCGCGGGCAGCGGGGCCGTGAAGGACTTCAAGACCACCGTGCTCATGTCGCCCGAGGACGGCTTCGACGCCATGCTGCTGGCCCAGGGAGCGGGATATCGCCCCCCGGGGGCGTGATGCCGGAGCCATGTATCAACCCAATCAGCGTGTGACGGTTGATCTCTCGGGCTTGACCATCCAGGGCGTGCACTTCAGCGAGAACGTGCAGAAGGCGATCGGAACGATCGTCCGGGAAATATCGGCGGAGCCGCCGATCTACCTGGTAGAGCTCCTGTTCAGCTTCAAGGGAGTCAAACGGGTAGAGGTCCCGGGGGAGCGTGTGCGAGCGGCGTAGGGGTCCCACAACGCGGAGGAACGGCGATGGTCACGAAAGACTTCCCGATCTTCGATTGCGACAGCCACGTGGTCGAGCCGCCCGAGATCTGGGACGAGTACGTCCCGAGTCGCCTCCGCTCGTGGGTGAAGACGCAGTTCCACTTCCACACCGATACCGACCAGCTCCACATCAATGGCCGGGTGATTCCCGCCACGCGGGAGCGATCGAACGCGGCGGAGGTGGGCTGGCCGCGCTGGAACAAGAAGGAGGTCGGGGCCTTCGTTCCGGGCACGCCGGCCTGGCAGCAGCGGTTCGGGCGCCTGGCCGGATGCCGGGAGCCGCACGCCCGGCTGCGTGACATGGATGCCCTCGGCACCGATCAGGTGATGCTCTTCCCCACCTGGTTCGTCCGGCTCGCCCTCCTCCGGGACCCCGAGGCCGCCGCCGTCCTGGCCCGGGCCTACAACGATTGGGTCTACGACTACTGCGCGGCCGACCGGCGGCGCCTGTTTCCGTGCGCGGTGCTGCCGATCCAGTCTGTCGAGCGCTCGATCGAGGAGCTCAGGCGGGCGGCCAAGCAGGGCTTCAAGGCGGCGGCGGTGCGGCCCTGCTTCTGGAACGGGCGCTACCCGACGCTGCCCGAGTTCGATCCCCTCTGGCGGGAGTTCGAGGACCTGGGGGTGGTGCTGGCCATGCACACCTTCCCCTCGCGGGAGGCCCTGACCCCGGAGTGGGGCGAGCGCATCGCGCGCACCCGGGGCAGCGGCGACGGCCTGCTCTTCACCGACGAGGCGGTCGTGTACTCGCCCGGCCAGTTCCTGAGCAACATCGTCTTCAGCATGGAGCCCAGCATCGACAGCTCCGAGGCCCTCGGCTTCATCTTCGAGGCGATGACCTGGCTCACCACCGTGCTCATGACGGGCTGGCTCGACAAGTTCCCGCGGCTGCGCGCCGCCGTGCTCGAGTCGAACGCGACCTGGCTCCCGCTGGTGCTGGCCCGGAGCCGCAACTTCCTCGACCTCTATGCTTTCCAGCGCGGGCCCAAGGTGCGCGATCCTTACGAGGTCTTCTACGAGCGCTGCTTCATCGCCTTCGAGGGCGACGAGGAGCCGGTCTATCGGATGTGGGACCAGTACGAGAACGTGGGGCTCTGGTCCTCCGACTACCCCCACCACGACGCGGAAGACGCCTGGGAGGCGCTCGAGCTGATGGCGCGGCACAAGGTGCCCACCGCGGTCCAGCACAAGCTCCTCGGGGAGAACGCCCGGCGGCTCTACGGCATCGAGCCGGTGATGGTGGTCACGGAGCGGGTCGAGGAGTACGAGCCGGCGAAGCTGCCCTGGTAGAGGCCGAATCGCATCGGAGATGCGCTGAGCAAGGAGGTCTACGCCATGGCCAGCCAGATCGTCGCGGAGCTGCGAGTCACCACCGACGCTGTCTGGAACAAGCTGAGCGCCCAGCTCCAGGGAATGGACTGCCACATGGAGCGCACAACCGGGCCGGGGGAGTGGACGACCCGCCAGGTGCTCTGCCACCTGCTCGGCGCGCCCGGCTGGAGGCCGGTGCCGGTGCTGTCGACCTTCGTCAAGGCCGAGCCGGGTGAGTCGGTCGAGCTGCCGGTGATCGACATCCAGCCCGGACAGTGCCACGTCACCCCCGAGCGGCAGATGATGAAGCTCCAGCAGTTCAAGAATGCGATCGATCGGCACCGGCGGGAGGTGTTCGAGTACCTCCAGACCCTACCTGATGATGATCTTCAGCGGAAAGCGCGCATTCCGCTGTTCAAGCAGTTCCTGGGCACCGACGAGGTCACGATGCCGATCTGGGTCGGCGCCTACTTCGTGGTGCACTGGGGCGATCACGTGGGCCAGCTGGCCAAGATCCGGCAGGCGGTGGGCTTGCCGGAGGCGAGCCCGGTGGTAGTGGCGAAGTAGCAGAGTCCCGGCCTACTTCAGCCGCGGATCGAGCGCGTCACGGAGGCCGTCCCCGAAGAGGTTGAAGCCGAGGACGGTGATGAAGATGGCCAGCCCCGGGAAGAGCGACAGCCAAGCGTTGGCCTGGATGAAGGACACATTCGCCTTGAGGTCCCAGCCCCAGCTCGGCGTCGGTGGCTGCGTCCCCAGGCCGAGGAAGGAGAGGGTGGCCTCCACGATGATCGAGGTGGCGATGCCGATCGTGGTGGTCACGATGATCGGGGCCAAGCAGTTCGGCAGCAGGTGGCCGAACAGGATCCAGGGATCACGCACGCCGAGGGCGCGACAGGCCTCGATGTACTCCTTTTCCTTGATCGACAGCACGCTGCCCCGGACCAAGCGTGCGTAGATCGGGATGCGCACGATGGCGATGGCGCCGGTGACCTTCATCGTGCCGATCAGCCCCGCCGTGGGCGTGAAGATGACCATCAGGATGATGGCGAGCAGGTAGATCGGGAAGGCCAAAATCAGGTCCATCACGCGCATGATGACCGTGTCGACCCGCCCCCCGTAGAATCCGGCGATCATGCCGAACGGCACGCCGACGAACAGCGCGAGCAGCACCGACGACACCCCCACCAGCAGCGAGATGCGCGTGCCGTGGACGATGCGGCTCAGCATGTCGCGTCCGAGCTGATCGGTCCCCAGCGGATAGTCCCAGCTCGGACGCTCGAAGGTGTGGGTCTGGTCGCTGGCGATCGGGCTCTGGGGCGCCAGCACGTCCGCGAAGATCGCCACGAACAGCAGGACGACGACGATGCCCGCGCCCACCAGCGCCGCCGCGCTGCGCCGGAGCCGGCGCAGCCCTTGCACCAGCGGCGATTCCGCGGGCTTGGCGCGCGCCCGCCAGGCAACTCCGGTGGCCACCGGGAGGTCGGTCTCACCCAGGCTTCCTCCGCGGATCGGCCGCGACTTGGTCGGGAGCGCGTCGCCACCGTCGGCCATGGTCTCCTCAGGCGTACCGGATCCGCGGATCCAGGAAGGTGTAGGTCATGTCCACGAGGAAGTTCATGACGACGAACGCGAGCGCCGTCAGCAGGGCGAAACCCTGCACCTGCTGATAGTCGCGCGCGATGATGGCGTCGATGCCGAAGGTGCCCAGGCCCGGCATGGCGAAGAGCGTCTCCACCACGATCGCGCCGCCGATGAGGAAGCCAACCTGGAGCCCCATCACCGTCACGGTGGGGATCAAGGCATTCTTCAGCGCGTGCTTGAATATGATCGGCCGCTCGGCGAGGCCCTTGGCGCGCGCGGTGGTGACGTACTCGGTGCGGATGACCTCCAGCATGCTCGAACGGAGGAGTCGCGTCAGGATGGCGGCCCGCCCCACCCCCAGCGCGATGGCAGGCATGAGGACGTGCTGCATGTTGCCCCAGAGGCTCGACCCGCAGACCATGGTCGGGCAAGTGCCGGGCAGGTACACCCAGCCCGAGCTGGGGAGCAGACCCCCGAGGCCGATGGAAAAGACCAGGAGGAGGAGGACGCCGATGAAGAACTCGGGGATGGACACCCCGATCATGGCCATCGAGGTCGCCGTGTAGTCGGCCCAGGTGTTCTGGCGCAGGGCGCCGATGATGGCGGCCGGGATGGCGATGGCCAGGGCCACCCCCATCGACAGCACGATCAGCTCGAGGGTCACGGGCAGGCGGATGAGTACGTCCTGGAGGACCGGGCGCCCGGTGAGGATCGAGGCGCCCCAGTCGCCCTGCACGAGCTTGCCGAGCCAGATCCCGTACTGGACCACGATCGGCTTGTTCAGCCCGTACGCTTCACGCGCCTTGATCGCATCCTCCTCGGTGTAGGCGTCGCCGAGGAGCGACACGACGGGATCGCCGGGGACCGATCGCATCATCACGAACACCACGAAGGTGATCATGAGAACCGTCGGTACGATCTGGAGCAGCCGCTTCAGGATGTACGTCCGCACGTCTTACTTGTCCAGCCAGACCTTGTGGTAGTGGACCTCGAACTCCGCGTTGTACGTGTATCCCTTCATCCACGGCTGCGCGACCATGAAGAAGGGCGAGCCCGAGATCGTGTTCCAGTACATGTTGTCGGCCATGTACTCCAGGAACTCCTTCGCGAGGGCCTTGCGCTTGGCGGGGTCCAGCTCCTTCGCGTACCGGGCGTAGTAGTCGTCGACCTTGAGGTCGGTGTGGCGCGGATGGCTCCACGCGGACGACTTGGTCGACACGTACGCGCTCGAGAGATATCCGTTGCTGTCGATGGTCAGCAGCGACAGCAGGTCCTCGACGTACATGTCCCACGGGCCGTCCCCGTTCGCCGCGTTCATCCAGGTGACCTTGTCCACCAGCCGGATATTCGCGGTCACGCCGATGCGTGTCAGCTGCTCCTTGATCACCGTGGCGATGATGTTGAAGACGCTCTTCTCCGTGTTGGTCATCAGCTCGAGAGTCAGCGGCTTCGACGGGCCGTAGCCCGCCTCGGCGAGGAGGGCCTTGGCCTTCGCCTGGTCGTACGGGCACAGGTGGTTGACGTTCACCGATTCGAACGTGCCCGGCGGGGCCATGCCCACCCAGGGCGTGGCCTGGCCCTTGAAGGCGATCTTCACGATCTCCTGCCGGTCGATGCCGTAGCAGCCGACGGCCTTGCGCACCCGGAGGTCGCCGAAGACCGGGTGCGGCGTGCGCTCCGGTTGCATCGGCTTGCCGTCCTTCGGGATGGTGACCTTCATCGCCGCCATCATCGGCGTCGTTTCCTTGCCGGTCATGACCACGGCCTTCGGGTTCTGCGCCCGGAGCGTGTCGACGTGATCGGCCGAGAAGTCGGCGATGAAGTCGATCTCGCCCGCCTTGAACGCAGCCATCTGCGTGACGGGGTCCTTGATCACCCGGACGATCACCTTGTCCAGGTAGGGCAGCCCGGGCTGGAAGTACTTGTCGAAGCGCTCCATCAGCAGGTGGCTGCCCTTCACCCACTCGACGAACTTGAACGGCCCGCAGCCGATGATCGCCCCCGGCTTGCCCTGCTTGCGGTCGTCGGCGGTGAACTTCTGGATGGAGGCCGGCGACTGGAGGATCAGCCCGGTGCGGTAGGCGGCGAGCATGTGCAGGAAGAAGGCGTAGGGGTGCTTGAGACGGATCTGCACGGTCTGGGGGTCGAGGATCTCGATGCTGTGGACCGGCTCGTAGAAGGGCCGCATACCCGACTTGGTGGCGGGGTCCCTCATCCGGTCGATGTTGAACTTGACGGCGGCCGCGTCCACCGCGGTGCCGTCGTGGAAGAGGACGTTCTTCCGGAGCTTGAAGGTGTAGAGGAGGCCGTCGGGCGAGGTCTGCCAGGACTCGGCCGCGTCGCCGGTGAACTTGCCGTCCGGCGTGATGTTCACGAGGCCGCAGCCCACGTTCATCGCGACCCACATCATTTCGTAACCGGGCGCGGTGTGGAAGTCGAGGTGGGCGATCTCGTTGCCGTAGGAAACGCGCAATGTCCCGCCGCGCTTGGGCGTCTGGGCGAGGCCCTGGCTGGAGAGGAGGAGCACGGCGGCGGCGAAGGCGGTCAGTCCGAGCAGGGAGCGTCGCAGTTCCATGTGGATGACCTCATGGGGTTCGGGGGCAACCCGGAACGTTGTCAGGCGATCAGGGAGTCCTCCTTACCAACGACGATGGGACGAGCGGTCGGGACTTTTTCGGCCATTCCACGAAAGGAATGGCGCGGCGTGGAGGGAGCATCCGATAACCCGGGGCGGTTGGCAAGCGGATTTTGGGGGTATAGTCCGGGGGCAGCGGCCCCCCGGGGGGGTCGATCCTCGAAAAGGAGGCCTGATCGCGATGCCTGGCACGGTGGGATTCATCGGGCTCGGCGCCATGGGCGGTCCGATGGCGCTGAACCTGGTCAAGCACGGCTTTTCCCTGGTGGTGCACGATATCGATCCCGCGAAGGGCGCGCTCTGGAGCACGCGCGGCGCCAAGCTGGCCGGCTCCGCCGAGGAGGTCGCGGCCCAGGTCGAGCGCACGATCTCCATGGTCGAGACCACCGCGCAGGCCGAGGCGGTCATCGCGGGCGAGCACGGCATCATCCGGGGCGCCCGGCCCGGCCACGTGGTGGCCTGCATGAGCACCATCGACCCCCTGGTGGCGAGGCGCCTCGCCGAGCAGCTCGCGGCCCGTGGCATCGCCATGCTCGACGCGCCGGTGAGCGGAGGCACGGAGCGGGCGGCGTCGGGCGAGCTGTCGATCATCGTGGGCGGCGCGGCGGAGACGGTCGCGGCCTGCCAGGATCTCTTCCGCGCCATGGGGGCCCGGGTCTTCCACGTGGGCGGGCTCGGGCAGGGGCTCGCCATGAAGCTGGTCAACAACATGCTGGTCCAGGTGAACACGGTCGCGGTGGCGGAGGCGCTGGTGCTCGGCGTGAAGGCGGGACTCGATCCGCAGACGATCTACGACGTGGTGCGGGCCAGCACCGGCAACAGCTTCGCGTTCGAGACGCGCGTGCCGCGGATTCTCAGGCGGGACTTCTCCCCGGGCGGCACCGTGGACATCTCGTTCAAGGACCAGGAGCTGGAGACCGCGTTCGCCAAGCAGCTCGGCGTCCCGGTGCTCCTGGCCAACGTCACCCAGCAGGTCTACCAGATGGCGCGCGCGGCGGGATTCAACAAGCTGGACGGCTCCGCGATCGTCAAGGTCCTCGAACGACTTGCCGGCGTGCAGGTGGGCGGAAAGGACTGAGCGCGATGGCGACCTACGTGCTGGTCCACGGAGCGTATCAGGGGGGCTGGATCTGGAAGCCGGTGGTGGAGGGCCTGCGCGCGGCCGGGCATCTCGTCTACGCGCCGACCCTCGAGGGGTGCGCGGAGCGGCGCGACCAGATCCGGCCCGGGATCACGGTGGGCACGCACGCCCGCGAGGTGGCCCAGCTCCTGTTCTACGAGGACGTGCGGGACGTCGTGCTGGTCGGCACGAGCGCGGGCGGTATGGTCATCTGCAAGGCGGCAGAGCTGGCCGGCGAGCGGATCGCGCGCCTCGCCTTCGTGGATGCCCTCGCCCTGCTGCCCGGCGAGCGGGTGGCCGACATCGTGAGCCGGCCGCCCGCGGAGACCACCGAGCTGACCATCGCTCCGGCGCGGGCGGACGCGGAGGCGCGCATGTTCGCCGATCTCGAGCCCGCGACCCGCGCGTGGGCGCTCGCGCGATATACCCCGCATCCGATCGCGGCGCTCGAGGCCCCGATGGAAGCGACGAAGTTCTGGGAGCGCGCGTGGTCGGCCGCGGTGATCCGGTGCCGGCGGGCCAAGAACCCTCCCGAGTCGCACCAGCGCCGCACCGCCGAGCGCCTGAAGGCGAGCTACGCGGAGCTGGACACTGGGCACTACCCGATGCTGAGCCAGCCGGTCGAGCTGGTCGAGCTGCTGACCCGAGAGCGATAGGAGGCGCCACCATCATGGCCAGAACGCCGGCCGTCAATCCGCAGATCACGATCGCGCCCAACCCGCATCGGGTGATCGTCCGGCTGGGTGGGGCCATCATCGCCGACTCCACCCGCGCGCTGGTCATGCGCGCGCCGGGCACGCCCGATGTGCAATACATTCCCAGAGAAGACGTGGACATGGCCAGCCTGATCCGCACCTCGCACGCCACGTACTGCCCGTACAAGGGGGACGCGGCGTACTGGAGCATCCGGAGCGGCCCGCGCATCGTGGAGAACGCGGTGTGGAGCTATGAGTCGCCGTACGAGCGGATGGTGGCCATCAAGGACCACCTGGCCTTCTATTCGGATCGCGTCGACGCCATCGAGGAGCTCCCCGCCACCGACCCATGCTGATTCCCGGCCGGTTCGCCGGGAAGGTAGCGGTGGTGACCGGTGGAGCGAAGGGGTTCGGGGAGGCGATCGCCCGGCGCTTCGCGGCCGAGGGGGCGGCGGTCGTGCTCGGGGACCTCGACGACGCGGCGGGCACCGCCCTCGTCGCGAGCATCCAGGCAGGCGGCGGGCACGCCCGCTTCCAGCGCTGCGACGTGGCGCGGGCGCCCGACGTCGAGGGCCTCGTGGGCGCCGCCCTCGACGGCTACGGAGGCCTCGACGTCATGGTGAACAACGCGGGCTACTCCCACAAGAGCATGCCGCTCTGGGACCTGCCCGAGGCGGACTTCGACCGGCAGTTCGCGGTGAACGTCCGCGGCGTGTTCCTCGGCTGCAAGTACGCGGTCCCCGCCCTGCGGGCGCGGGGCGGCGGGGTCATCGTGAACACCGCCTCGATCGGCGCCCGCCGGCCCCGCCGAGGCGTCACGGTGTACAACGCCTCGAAGGGCGCGGTGCTCACCCTCACTCGCGGGCTCGCCGGAGAGGTGGGGCGCGACAAGATCCGGGTGTGCGCGGTGTGCCCGGTCGCGGCCGACACCGCCTTCATGCTGACGGTGCGCGGCGAGCCACTCGACGAGCGCAGCCGATCCACGCTGGTGCGGGGCATCCCCCTCGGCCGGCTCTGCGTGCCGGACGACGTGGCCGGCGCCGTCACCTTCCTTGCTTCCGACGACGCGGCGTTCCTGACCGGCGTGTGCCTCGACGTCGACGGAGGGCGCTCGATCGAATGATCAGACCATCAACCGGAGGTCGACGATGCCTGCCTACGTGATCGCGGATGTGACCGTGACCGACCCCGCCACCATGGAGGAGTACCGGAAGCAGGTGCCGGCGACGATCGCCAAGTACGGGGGGCGCTACCTCGTGCGCGGCGGCGCGCACGAGGCGCTCGAGGGAGAGTGGAAGCCGAATCGGCTCGTGATCCTCGAGTTCCCGACCTTGGCCCAGGCGCGTCGCTGGTACGACTGCGAGGAATACAAAGGACCGCGGGCGCTGCGCATGAAGGCGGGCCGGACGAACATGGTCATCGTCGAAGGGATGGCCTAGGCCAGCAGCGCGTCGAGCGGCGTCGCCGGCTCGCCGAGCGCCTCGGCCACCGCGGGGTGCGCGACGCGGCCCCGCCAGATATTCACGCCTTTGGCGAGCGCCGGGTTGTGGCGCACGGCGGCGACCAGACCGGCGCCGGCGAGCTCGAGCACATAGGGCAGCGTGGCGTTGGTGAGGGCGAACGTCGAGGTGCGGGGCACCAGGGCCGGCATGTTCGCGACGCCGTAGTGGACGACCCCGGAGACGAGATAGGTGGGGTCGAGCAGTGTCGTCGGATGGATCGTGGCCACGCTCCCGCCCTGATCGACCGCCACGTCCACGATCACCGAGCCCTCCTTCATGGAGGCAACCATCTCCTTGGTGACGAGCACCGGGGCTCGGGCGCCGGTGATGAGCACCGCGCCGATCAGGAGATCGGCCCGGCGCAGGACCTGCCCGATATTGAAGCTGTTGGACATGAGGGTGATCACCCGGCCGTGGAAGAGATCGTCCACCGCGCGAAGCCGATCGAGGTTGACATCGAGGATCGAGACGTCGGCCCCGAGGCCGAGCGCCATGCGCGCGGCGTTGACCCCGACGGTACCCGCGCCCAGCACCGCGATGTTGCCGGGGGGGACGCCGGGGACCCCCGCGAGCAGGATCCCGCGGCCCCCCCGCGCTTTGGTCAGATAGGAGGCGCCCTCCTGCACCGACAGCCGTCCCGCCACTTCGCTCATCGGCGCCAGCAGGGGGAGGCTGCCGTCCGCGCGCTGCACCGTCTCGTAGGCGATGGCCATGACGCCGGCCCTCTGCAGGGCGCGGGCAAGCTCGGGCACCGCGGCCAGGTGCAGGTAGGTGAAGAGGATCTGCCCCGCGCGCATCCGGCCGTACTCCTCCGGCAGCGGCTCCTTCACCTTGAGGATCAGCTCGGCCTGCCCCCACACCTCCTCGACGGTGGCCGGCGTCGCGCCTTCCCGCGTGTACTCGTCGTCGCGGATACCGCTGCCGGTACCGGCGACGCGCTCGACGAGGACCCGGTGCCCGGCCTCGGCCAGCGCGCGGGCGCCGGCCGGCGTCAGCGCCACGCGCTGCTCACCCGGCTTGACCTCGCGGGGAACGCCGATGATCACGATGGCAAGCATATCTCGAAGCAGCCCAAAGCCAAGGAGGGACCACACCATGCCGCGACCGCTGTCTCCCGAGATCAAGCAGCTCGTCGACCGGCCGAACTTCGCTCATCTCGCCACCTTGATGACGGATGGGTCGCCCCAGAGCGTGCCGGTCTGGGTGGGCCGCGAGGGCGATCGGCTCCTGGTCTGCACCGGGGAGGGCTCGCTGAAGGCGGGCAACACCCGCCGTGATCCCCGGGTGGCCCTGTCCATCGTGGACTTCCAGGATCCCTACGCGGAGGCTCAGCTCCGGGGCCGCGTCGTCGAGCGCCGTCCCGACCCGAACCTCGAGATCATGGATCCGGTGTCCCGCAAGTACACCGGCAAGCCCTTCCCCTTCCGCAATCCGGAGGGAAGAGTCGCGCTCGTGATCGAGGTCGAGAAGGCCCGCTATACCAAGCTTCCGTTCGAGCACACGCCGCCGCGCTCGTCGTCGTGACCGCGCCGCGGCAACGCCTCGACAAGACGAGCCCGCGCGTAGTACAGAGTAGACGGCATGCCGCTCCAGCGCTCACGAAAGCACAAGATGATCGCCGGAGTCTGCGGGGGCATCGCCGACTGGCTCGGCTGGGATCCGACGCTGGTCCGGATCCTCTACGTGGTGGTCTCGTTCGTCTCGGTCGCGTTTCCCGGGATCTTGGCCTACCTGGTCCTCTGGATCATCATGCCGAAGGCCCCGGATTAGAGCAGGGGAGGGAGTGATCGAATGAAGAATGTCGAGATGACGGTTGACGGGAACATCCTGACGATCAAGGTCGACCTGTCGAAGGAATTTGGTCCGTCTTCGTCCGGCAAGACCATCATCATCGCGTCCACCGAAGGGAACATCACGGTCCCCGACCGTGACGAGAAGGTGGGGCTGAACGTCTACCGGAAGAAGTGACTGCCCGCCGCTCGCCGGCCTGTCAAGGGAGCCGTGATTGACAGCACTCGCGGCGCCGCGTACCTTCCCGGTGGGGTGCGCTGGGCACGCGGGTTCTCTCGACGAAGAGGGAGGAGCGCCATGGACCGAAGGACTTTCATCACCGGGGCCGCCGCATCGGTGGCGGCCGTCGCCTGCTCGCAGATCACCACGTCGCCGCGTACGGGAGCGATGACGCCCACCAAAGGGGTCGTGACCACCAACGACGGGGTCGTCCTGCGCTACGAGGAAGCAGGGTCGGGCAAGCCGCTCGTCTGCATCCCGGGCTGGTCGCAGACCGCGGCCCAGTTCAAGCATCAGCTGAGCGGCCTCAGCGACCGCTACCGGGTGATCGCGGTAGATATGCGAGGGCACGGGGAGTCCGACAAGCCCAACAACGGCTACACCATCCAGCGGCTCGCCAAGGACGTCCAGGATCTGCTCGTCGCCCGGGATCTGACCGACGTCACGCTCATGGGGCACTCCATGGGCAGCTCCGTCATCTGGAGCTACTGGCAGCTCTGGGGTAAGGAGCGCCTGTCGAAGCTGATCCTCGTGGACCAGATGCCGATGATCACCGCGGACCCGCGCTGGTCGCCGCAGGAGAAGGAAGACTCCGGCGCGATCTTCGACCCCACCTCGCTCTACAACACGGTCAGCCAGCTCGCCGGCCCCGACGGGGTCAAGACAACCGAAGGCTTCATCGGGGCCATGTTCACCAAGGCCTACGCCCGATCCGAGGTCGAGTGGGTCGTGAAGCAGAATCTGAAGATGCCGCGACAGTACGCCGCCGCGCTCCTCTACAACCACTCGACCCAGGACTGGCGTCCGGTCATCCCACGCATCGCGCTGCCCACCCTGGTCGTCGGCGGCCGGGTGAGCGTGGTGCCGTGGAAGTCGCAGGTGTGGATCCAGAAGCAGGTGCGTGGCTCGAAGATCGAGATCTTCGAGGAGCACGAGGGCGGGAACCACTTCATGTTCATGGAGAACCCGGACAAGTTCAACCGGATCGTCCGGGATTTCATGGCCTAGGCGGGCCATGCGCGCGGTGGATCTCGGCCAGGTCACGGCGGCCATCGGCAAGGCGTTCAAGCCGATCAACGTGCTCTGGCAAACTCCCGACTCGATCGCGTTCGTCGCCCGCGGCCGCGAGCACCGGAGTGAGTTTCACGTGGATCCGAGCGACGAAGTGATGCTCATGATCAAGGGCGACATGGCGCTGCACTACCGGACGCCCGACGGGGAGGAGAAGGTCGCGACGATTCGGGAAGGCGAGATCCTGCACTGTCCGGCCGGCACCCCGCACTCGCCCCGGTTCGCCCACGATTCGTACGTGCTGGTGCTCGAGCGCCGGCGCCGGCCGGAGGAGCACGACCGGTTCCTCTGGTTTTGCGCCGCCTGCGGCGCGCAGCTCTACGAGGCGGTGCGGCAGGTGGCGGATTGGCGGGCCGACCCGGTGTCCGAGGTCTACCAGGACTTCTACAGCGCCGAATCTCATCGAACATGCGGGAAGTGTGGCCACGTGACGCCTCGCCCTGCTTCCTGAGGAGATTCGCGCGGTCCTTCGCATCGTGCTGCCGCTGGCCCTGCCCGGCATCATCGCCACCGGGATCTTCACCTTCATCCTGGCCTGGAACGACTTCCTGTTCGCCCTGGTCCTCATCACCTCGGACGAGCTGAAGACGCCGCCCGTCGGGGTCAACGATCTGTTCAACGCGACCATCGTGGATTGGGGCATGATCATGGCCGCCGGCATCATGATCACGGTGCCCGCAGTGGCGTTCTTCGTGGCGGTGCAGCGATACCTGGTCCAGGGGTGGGGGGCGGGCGGGGTCAAAGGGTAGGCGAGCGCGTCGACACCATGACGATCCAGAAGCCCCCGCCTCGCCGGTCACCGATGCCACTCCGGGTGGTACGGGCGCGTCCGCGCCTGTTCTTCTCCGGCGCGTTCGGCGTCGTGGTCACCGTCGTCCTGTTCGTGGCGACGTCCTGGCGGCCGGCGACGCGCTTGCTCGTCGGCTGGGACATCGCGATCGCCCTCTACCTGGTCCTCGCCTTCGAGATGATGGCGGGGGAGCGGATCCACAAGATCCGCGAGCGCGCCGCGGAGCAGGACGAAGGACGGGTCGCCATCCTGGTGCTGACGGTGGCCGCGGCGCTGGCGAGCCTGGCCGCGATCGTGGTCGAGCTGGGTACCTCCGGGGGCAACGGCGGGGCGCGCGAGCCGTACCGCCTGATCGTCGCCACCATCACCATCGTGCTGTCCTGGGCGTTCATCCACACGATCTTCGCGCTCCACTACGCCCACGACTTCTACGGGGAGAACGCGGGGCGGGGCGGCGGGATGGTCTTCCCGGGCGGCGAGGCGGAGCCGGACTACTGGGATTTCGTCTACTTCTCCTTCGTCATCGGCATGACCTCGCAGGTCTCCGACGTGGGCGTCACGAGCAAGCCGATCCGTCGCACCGTCGCGGCCCACGGCATCGTCTCGTTCTTCTTCAACGCCGCGCTCCTCGCGCTGACCGTGAACATCGCGGCGAGCGCGCTCTGAGGGGCCGGCCGGGCCTCGCGCCCCGACTTGCCTTCCCCGCCGAGCCTCGACTATCCTTGGCCACCGCATGAGCCCGCCCCTAACGCAACGCGCTGCGCGGTCGGCCCGGTCGAGAGGCAGCCGCCTGGGCAAGGAGGCCCCACCCGGATGAGCAACACGCCCGTCGCCAGCTATAGCCTCACCGTCCGCGTCCGCATCGGTAACAAGCCCGGTATGCTCGGCAAGGTGACCTCGGCCATCGGGGAGGCCGGGGGCGACATCGGGGCCGTCGACCTGGTCGAGGCCGGCCAGAAGGAGATGACCCGCGACATCGCGTTCAAGGCCTCGGACGAGGCCCACGGCCAGCGCATCGTCGACCGCCTTCGCGCGGTGCCGGACGTCACGGTGGTCAACGTCTCCGACCGGACCTTCCTCATGCATCTGGGCGGCAAGATCGAGGTGAACGGCCGCGTGGCGGTCAAGACGCGCGACGACCTCTCCATGGCCTACACGCCCGGGGTGGCGCGCGTCTGCATGGCGATCCACGACGATCCGGAGAAGGTCTACAACCTCACGATCAAGCAGCACACGGTGGCGGTGGTCACCGACGGCTCCGCGGTGCTGGGCCTTGGTGACATCGGCCCCGCGGCCGCGCTGCCCGTGATGGAAGGCAAGTGTCTCATCTTCAAGGCCTTCGCCGGCGTGGACGCCTTCCCGCTCGCGCTCGCCACCAAGGACGTCGACGAGATCGTGCGCACCGTGAAGGTGATCTCGCCCATCTTCGGCGGCATCAACCTCGAGGACATCTCGGCGCCCCGCTGCTTCGAGATCGAGGAGCGCCTGCAGCGCGAGCTCGACATCCCGGTCTTCCACGACGATCAGCACGGCACCGCGGTGGTCACGCTCGCCGCGCTCCTCAACGCGCTGAAGATCGTCAACAAGAAGCTCAACGAGGTGAAGATCGTCTTCACCGGCGCGGGAGCGAGCGCGATCGCCACCGCCAAGCTTCTCATGCTGGAGGGCGCGCGCAACATCATCGCCTGCGACCGCGCGGGCGCGCTGTACCGCGGCCGGCCCGAGAACATGAACCCGATGAAGACCTGGTTCGCGGAGCACACCAATGCGCAGGGGATCCGGGGCAGCGTGCGCGACGCGATGGTCGGGGCCGACGTCTTCATCGGCCTGAGCGGCCCCGGGGTGGTCAAGGTGGACGATCTGGGCGCGATGAACCGCGAGGCGATCGTGTTCGCGATGGCCAACCCTACCCCGGAGATCATGCCGGAGGAGGCGGGCCGCTACGTGCGGGTGATGGCGACGGGGCGGTCGGACTACCCGAACCAGATCAACAACTCGTGCGGCTTCCCGGGCTTCTTCAAGGGGCTGTTCGACGTGCGGGCCCGCCGGGTCAACGACGAGATGAAGCTCGCGGCCGCACACGCGCTGGCCAACATCGTGACGGACGGCGACCTGTGCGACGAGTACATCACGCCCTCGATGTTCGACCACCGCGTGGTGCCGGCGGTGGCCTCCGCGGTGGCCGACGCGGCGGTGCGCACCGGCGTCGCGCGACGCAAGCGCGGGTAGCGGGCGCGCCCGCGCTCAGGCGCCGGGCGGGGGCGGGGCCGCGGTGGGCCTGACCATGCGCACGAAGTTCGCCACCAGCGCGGGGCTGTGGAAGGTGCCCACCCGCTCGGTGAGCACGCTGACCGCGAACTGGCGCGAGCGGGCCTTCGCGTAGGGTCGGGTGGTGCAGATGGCGTCGTAGACGTCGGAGATCGACGTCATCTGGCTCGCCATCGTGGGCCGGCGGCCGACGCGCGGCACCGGGTAGTTCGGGGCGCCGTCGTAGCGCATGTGGTGCTCGTAGGCTACCAGGATGGCGAGCGGGTGGGTGCCTTCGACGCCGCAGAGATGGGTGGCCCCCTCCTGGGCGTGGCCCATCATGATCCGCCACTCCTCGCCCTCCAGCTTGCCCGGCTTGTTGAGGACCTCGAGCGGGATCTTGAGCTTGCCGATGTCATGCAGGAACGCGGCGAGCCCGATCGCGTGCAGCCGCGCCCCCGCGATGCCGAACGAGCGCGCCTGGGCCAGGGTCAGGAGCGACACGTTCACCGAGTGCACGAAGGTGTAGTCGTCGTGGGTCTTCAGCGGGGCCAGCGGCAGGATCTCCCGCGTCGCCCGCTCCAGGGCGTCCATGAGGCTCCACACCACCTGCTCGAGGCGGACGAGGCCGCCCCGGCGGTCGGTCCGGAATTCGGTGAAGGCATCGCGGGCCCCATCCACGCTCTGCCCGGTCAACGCCTCGATCGCCGAGTCGTCGCCTGAGCCCGAACCCCCGCCCGATCCCGGGCCCGAGCCCGCGCCCAGCCCGGCGCCTTCGAGCGGGGAGGACTGCAGCTCGACGCGCCCGACGACGATATGCCGGGTCGAGATCGGCGCGCCGCCCAGCGCCATCGGAGTAAGGAAGCGCACGCACTCCTCGGTGTCGAGGCCGCGCCCGATGGTCAGGCGCTCCACCGCGCGCCGGGTGAGGGCGCGGATGAACTGCTGGTGGTAGAGGCTGCCCGTGCGCAGCGGTTGATTCTCGACCACCAGGTCCTGACCCACCACCAGGAAGGTGAGCGCCTCCTTCTCCCGCTCCTGGCACGCGGCGGTCACCGCCTCCAGGATGCGGCCCACGTGGCTCGAGAGCGCGGGATGGTCGGAGCCGTAGAGCGCGCGCATGTTGATCCCGGCGACGAGACTGACCACCAGGCGATCGACCGCCGAGAGCGCCCCCGGGATCGCCGGCTCGGTCATGCGTCCGGGGTCCTCTCCGGCGCGCGCCGAGCGTCGGGCATGGCCGCCGCTCGTACCAGTGCCCGGCAGATGTCCCGGATGACGGCGTCGCGGGACTTCTGGCCTCGCGCCAGGTACGGCGCGCGCGCGGCTTCGTCGTAGGAGCCCAGGACCCGGTAGGCGGCCCGCCGCTCCTCGAGGGCCACGAGCGGGAATGGCCACTCGCGGAAGAAGCGCCCGAGGCGCGCCAGCACCGCCGGGTCCCTCAGATCGGCGAGGGCCCGGAGGGCCTTCAGCCGCAGCGATCGCTGCCGCCCGAGGAAGTCCCACCGGAGCAGGATCTCGACGAGCAGGTCGGTCGCCTGGGTGATGCCGTGCTGCCCGGTGAGCAGGACGGCCGCCTCCGCCAGCCTCGGGTCCGGATGATGGATGGTTCTCGCGAGCAGGTCGCGCGGCACCTTCGAGTCGAACGCGAAGAGGGCCCGGATGGCCTCGAGTCGCACCCGCAGATCCGAATGGTCCGCGTAGCGCAGGATCTCGCTCATCGCCGATCGATCCTGCACCCGGCGGAGCAGGAGCACCATATTGCGCACCACGTACCAGCGGGAGTCCGCGAGCATGCGCCGGGTCTCGGGGATGATCGCGGGGCCGAGCGAGGCGGCCAGCTCGATGAGCCGCAACCGGCGCGCCCGATCGGGCTCGGCGGCCAGCGCTTCGAGGAGGCCGCGGGCCGCGGAAGATCCCAGGGCCAGGACCAGGGTCTGCACCTGGACGAAGGGCGGGCCCCCCGGCTGCCGGCTCGCGGCGACCAGCGCGGCCAGGACCTGGGCGTCTCCCAGGCGCTCCAGGAATTCGGTGAGCAGCGGCTGCCGTTCCCTCTGGCTGGGGTCCGCGGCGAGCTCGCGGATGGCGCGAATGATGCCGATGGCCTGAGCGAAGCGGCTCGCCTGGAGCGCGCGCGTGAAGATATCCCGCAGGCGACCGAGAGCGAGGGGCTGCACCACCGCGGGAGAGACCGCGATCATGTCGAGGAGCGTCGTGACGACCCGTCGCTCGATGGCGTCGTCGCTCTCGGTGTCCGGGCCGAAGGCGTCCGGGTCGGCGGCGAGCTCGACCGAGATGGCGGCCAGATCCACCGTCGGTTTCTGGGCCAGGAGCGCCCGGTGGTCCTCGGGGTTGTAGCGGTCCACGTCCTCTTCCCGGAACAGCGCGGCCATCTCGGCGAAATCGGCGGGCGGCTCGGGCAGGGTCGGGGAAGGTGGCAGCTCCTCGTGTGCTTCGGCGAGGGCCTGGGCCATGCGGAGAGCGTGGCTCGAGAGCTGGCCCTGCTCGCGAGCCAGCCGGCGGAGGCCTCGGAGCACGTCGGCGGGAGGAAGGGCCGCCGCCAGCTGGGCCAGATGCGCGCTCGACGCCTCCTCGCTTGCGAGGACGCGGAGCGCGCCGGCCAGCACGGGCTCGCGGACCTCGGGCGGCAGCGCCCGGAGCAGCTGGATGATCTGCGGGACGAGCGCTTCCCGCTCGGCCGGATCCGCGCTGGCGAGGTGGGCGGCGACCGCCCCTGCGAGGGTGTGCGCGGCTGCGGCGCCGAGCCGGCCCGGGAGGGTATGGCCTGGGGTGCCGGCAAGGCCAGACGTGACGCCACGCCCCTGGCCGCGCCCGCCGCTCGGGCCACCGGCGACCAGCCCCGGCCCACCACCCGGGCCCCCGGCTCCCCGGCCGCCTGTCCCGGAGCCGGAGCCGCCAGTCCCGGGGCCACCTGCGCCAGAGCCGCCGGTCCCCGGGCCGCCGGTCCCGAAGCCCCCGGTTCCCGGGCCACCCGTCCCGGAGCCGCCGGTCCTGGGCCCGCCGGCCCCGGGGCCGCCGCGAAAGAGGGACGCGATGCTCTCGGCCGAGTACCGCTCCCGGGACCCCCCCGCACTTCCTTCCCCGGTCAGGGGCTGCTCGGCCTGCAGCGCCTGCATCAGATCATCCCAGAGCGTCTCCCCCGCCCCGGAAGTCTCCACCTCGGCGGTCGTGACGAGGGCGCTGTAGTCGATGGCGGAGATCGAGATGTGGGTGATCCCGGCTCCCCGCAGCTCGTCGCCGAGGAAGGCGCGCTCGCGAGGGGCCACGGCGTCGCCGAGCAGGGCCAGGAGGCCTTCCAGCTCGCGCGGCTCGACGCCCTCGTCGAAGCGCAGCAGCGCGCCGTTACGACGGTACAACGCGCGCGCGAACGCCCGCACGTGCGCGAACTCGAGCTTCTTGTTCCCGCTGGTGAGCCCCTCGCGCGAGATCCCGAGGACGAGGGGACTGGCCGCGACCAGGAGCGCCGCGAGGCGGGCGTGGGCGGTGGCGAGCGCCGAGGTGCGGGCGGGGTGCCCGGAGGGATAGGCGGCCAGGTTGCGCCAGGCCGTCACCAGCGACGACACCACTTCGAGCAGGGTTGGCGGAGGGCTCGGTGTCTCCACGTGCGCTGTGCTCGTCGCTCCTCGCTCAGCCCGGGGGCGGCTGGCCCGCGCCCCGGACGATCGGAATCAGTCTAGCCGAACGCGGCCGCCTCCCTCGCAAACTTGCGGGAGCCGCCCGCCGCGTGGCGGCAGATCAGCCTTGACACGTCGGGCGGAGCGGCGCTAACTGTGGGCTCCCGACGCGGTGACCGACGTGGGTGAGTCCGAAAGGAGGCCATCATGAAGGCTGCCGTATTCCATGGTCCGCATCAGCCGCTGACGATCGAGGACGTCGACATCGACAAGCCCATCGGCCGCGAGGTGCTGGTGCGCACGGTAGCTTCGGGCGTCTGTCACAGCGACCTGCACTTCGTGGACGGCTACTACCCGTTCCCGACCCCGGCCATCCTCGGCCACGAGGCCGCCGGGATCGTGGAGGCGGTGGGCCTCCAGGTCTCCGAGTTCAAGCCGGGCGATCACGTCATCGCCTGCCTGTCCGTCTTCTGCGGCCACTGCGACTACTGCCTCACCGGCAAGACGCACCTCTGCCAGACCCGTCCGGTCCGCGCCAAGACGGATCCGCCCAAGCTCTCCTGGAAGGGCCAGCCGGTGAACCAGTTCGCCAACCTCTCCGCCTACGCGGAGCAGATGCTGGTGCACGAGAACGCGCTGGTGAAGATCGACGACGCCATGCCGCTGGCTCAGGCGGCCCTGATCGGCTGCGGGGTCACCACCGGGGTGGGGGCGGTGCTCAACACCGCGCGGATCGAGGCCGGCTCCACGGTGGCCGTCTTCGGCGCGGGCGGCGTGGGCCTCGCCGCGGTCCAGGGCGCGCGCATCGCGGGGGCGCGCATGATCATCGCGGTCGACACTGTCGACACCAAGCTCGCGACCGCGAAGGAGCTGGGAGCCACCCACGGGGTCAACGCCAAGGCCGACGATCCGGTGAAGGCGATCCGGACGCTGACCAATGGCGGGGTGGACTACTCGTTCGAGTGCATCGGGCTGAAGATCGCGGCCGAGCAGTGCTTCGACTGCATCCGGCCGGGCGGCACCGCCACCATCGTGGGCATGATCCCGGTCGGCCAGAAGATCGAGCTCGACGGCCCCATGTTCCTCCGCGAGAAGAAGATCCAGGGTTGCAGCATGGGCTCGAACCGCTTCAAGGTGGACATGCCGCGCTACATCGAGCTGTACCGGCAGGGCCGCCTCAAGCTCGACGAGATGATCACGCGCCGGGGGAAGCTCGAGGACGTGAACGAGGCCTTCCGCGCCATGAAGGCGGGCGAGGTGTCGCGCACCGTCCTGATGCTCGCGTAGGCCGGCGCCGGCGGCGGCTCGGCGCGCCGGGCGGCCTCGCGATTGTACGCAGTCTTCGGAGGCGTGGGCTCTAGATCCATCAGGGCTCGCGCCCTTCGTGTCACGGGAGCCGCCGCAGGTCACCGCCGCAAGCTGAGCAGATGCCGCCAAAAGCGCGGCAGCTCCGGGGAACAATCCTAGGGCCGGACACCGGTCCTCGCACGCGGGCTGAGGATGCCTCCGGGACACTCTCCCGTCGACGTGTGTAACCCATGTCCCCGGACTCTTTTGTCACCTATCTCCCCGACCGTTCAGAGCCGTTTGCTCATAGGAATTGAATTGTTCGCCTTGACCTCTCCGACCCGTCCGTAACCGCGACGCGCATAGAATGCCTCGGCGTTTGGGCTTGCGTCCAGGTAGGCGATCGAAGCTCCAGCATCGCGGATCTGCCGCTCGGCGCGGGTCAAGAGCGACGAGCCGACTCCTAGGCGCGCGGCAGCGGGCCTGACATACAAGCTTTCGATCGTCGCGCCGCTGACCTCGACCCAGCCAACGACCTTCGAACCCAACTCTGTGACCGAAACACTGTTGGTAGCAATCGCCTTGGCCGCACGGTCAGGATGTGCTGCGGTTGCCCATCGCTCGGCCGCCACGCGGCCGTACTCCTCGGCGAGAGCCATAATGGCGTCTCGTCGTATCGCAAGGAGCTCATCCGCGTCCGTGGGATTGGCGGAGCGGATCCTGAGGTTCTCCGTCACTACTTCACCGCCTAACGCGCAGGATAACGTGCGGCGCGAAGCGCCGTCAGGTTGATCCTGTTGTTATACGGCATCACGGGTATTGCCTGCCTGGCGAGCCCTTGCTAGGACTCTCGGGGCTTGATCGCTAGATGCAGCAAGAAGCTCCAGGTCGTTCGCTTGCTGTTGCAACTCACCCTGGACAATTGGATGCCCCAGGACGCGTTGCTCTGCCCGCTCTAGATTGAAGTCGACGTCCAATGCCTCGGACACGAGCCGATCCCGTGCCTCGTAACCGCGGCGAGCCGCCCACGCTGCTGCTTGAGCGCTTTCGGAACCCTGAGCGCCACACGCATACAGGACTGCGGCGACAGCGTCGTCGTCGATGTCCAGTGAAGCTTCGCAGGCGTCAACTGCAGCCTGGAGAGTCGCGTCGGGTAGCTCCTTGTGGATCGCTCTCTGAAGAGCCTCCAGCGCCCCCTCTAAGACCCTTGGCGGGGGTGGGGAATTCGGGTAGCCAAAGTAGGCCCGGAGTCGCTCTGCGCATGCTGCCGCAAACGCGACTCGTGCTCGAGGTGATAGCGCCTCAAGGCGCGCAATCAGTTTGGATTCGTCATATCGGAGCATCGCAACATTCTCTGTCCGTATAAGGATACTGGCATTCAGCTGCGACAGGGAGCGTAGCGATCGACGCGCCCGTCAGCTGCAATGCCGGGTTAGCCAGAGGCCCACCACCTATCAGCCTCACCCAGGTGATCGACCAGGAACTTCGCCACAGAACGGATCGGCGTGCCGTCATCGAATCTGAACCAACGCCCGTCAATGCCCGGGGCCGGCGACCCCAGACGGTGCCGCTTGGACGGATGAAGGTCGTGAGCCGTAACTCTGGCGGCGGGGACGTGCTTTCCCCACGCTGTCGTGATTCCCGCCGAGCCGCAGCGGGAGATCTCAACCATGAAGCCGCCGCCGTGACGATCGAACTGCACCGTGAGAAGGTCGACTCGCTCAGGACCGACGCGCCGAAAGTGAGGAAGGGATCCCTTGAAACCTCGAGCACGGAGGGCCGGAACCAGCGTCTCCTTCAGTGCGGCCGTCATCGCGTCGCGGTTCATAACTTCTGGCTAACGGTCGGCATCAGCCGCGCGCGCTAGCGCGTCGGCTGGATGCCGTGGTTAGGCCCACGATGGCACGCTCCACACCGCACCTCTCACACCAGCATCGTCGGCAGCCGCCGCATGATAGTTTGGGCTTCGGAGATCATCTGCTCCACGATCTCCGCTGCGGGCAGGATATTGTGGATCAGGCCAACCCCCTGGCCGGCATAGTTGGCCATGAGCTCCGTCCGACCTTCCGTGTGTACTGTGGGTGTGGCGCTCCCGAAGGGCGGCACCTCTACCGTCTGACCACTGAGGCGCACGCGGGCAACTGACCCCGGCGGCGGCGAGCCGCCGTCGGTGAGCGAATTTCGCAGTGCGCGATGAGGAGAATGGGGAGGCCAGCCGACATGGAAGGTCTCCGTGTAGACAGCGTCGGTCTCGCACGAACCGAGTAAGCGCTTCTTGTACTCCGGATGAGCTTCGGATTCGTCGCTGGCAACGAAGCGCGTTCCGACCCACACGCCCTCGGCCCCTAAAGCGAGGGCCGCGGCCAATCCTCTTCCGTCAACGATGCCGCCTGCCGCCACAACCGGCAGCGGTGACACGGCATCGATCACGGTAGGAAGGAGTGGCAGAAGGCCGACCTGACCACGAACATGGCCGCCAGCCTCGACCCCCTGGATGACGATGACATCTACACCGACCGCAGCAGCACGTCGAGCCTCCTCGACACTCCCGGCCTGGAGCATCACACGCACCCCGGCGGCCCGGC
>Ga0207646_10001025_pt1 | contig 35704 bp, 34 predicted proteins | sample KBSK5502metaG_FD_184343 | JGI IMG/M metagenome (GOLD analysis project Ga0207646, IMG submission 184343) | Corn, switchgrass and miscanthus rhizosphere microbial communities from Kellogg Biological Station, Michigan, USA - KBS K5-50-2 metaG... | ecosystem: Host-associated > Plants > Roots >... | reverse complement strand
TGAATGGCGGCGAGGACACCGACCCCAACGCCATCTCGTTTGCCTCGGGCTACAACCAGGTGGTCTGGGGCCAGGCGGCCAAGACAGTCGCAGCGGGCGCGACCAACAGCCTCGGCTACAAGCTGGTTGGCGAGAACTTCGCCCCCGGCTGGGACAACACCAAGGGCGGCACGATCTTCCAGCAGGCGTTTACCGCTCACAAGCAGATCAACGCCACGATCGAGGCCAATGACGGGCTCGCCAACTCGGTGATCACTGTCCTCAAGGGGGCCGGGGTCAAGGCCAAGACGATTCCGACCACCGGGCAGGACGCCACCGCCCAGGGCATGGCCTGGATCCTCGAGGGCTACCAGTGCGGTTCCGTGTACAAGGCCGTCTACAAGGAGGCCCAGGACGCCGTGGCCCTGGCCACGATCCTGCTGGCCGGCGACAAGCCGCCCGCGGGTCTGCTGAACGGGAAGACCGTCGACCCGGCCAACCCGAGCATCACCGAGCCGGCGTCCCTGCTGACCCCGGTGTGGGTGACCCAGGCCAACATGGAGGCGACGGTGGTCAAGGACGGCTTCGACCCCGCCGCGGCGATCTGCGCGATCGCGGGTGCGAGCCTCTGCACCAAGAATGGGATCTCGTGATCATCTGATCTGGGGAACCTCGACGGGGTTCTCGTCGAACGCTCCTTCCCAACCGGGTTGGCGGGCCCCTCGGCAGGGCGGTCCCGCCAACCCGGCCCTGGCCAGGTGGTCGCGTAAAACCTCGAACCGGCGGGAAGAGCGGAAAGGGAGGAGCACGGCTATGCTCTGCGGGCACCGGGATACCGGAGCGGCGGGAGCCCAACCTAGGCAAGGCTACCTGACGAGTCTTCACGATGACTGAGATGAACGAGGCCCAGGAAGGCGCGAGCCCCCCCGGGGACGGGGCGGAACCCCTGCTGAAGCTGCGGGGCATCGACAAGCACTTCGGGCCGGTACAGGCGCTCTACGGGGTGAACCTGGACCTGCCCGCCGGCCAGGTGACCGGGCTGTGCGGGGACAACGGTGCCGGGAAGTCTGTGCTCACCCGCTGCATCGCCGGCGTGCACCAGCCGGACCACGGTCAGATCTACTTCGAGGGGCGACCGGTACACATCCGGAGCACCCGGGACGCCGCCGCGCTCGGGATCGAGACCGTCTACCAGGATCTGGCGCTGGCCGACAACCTGGACATCGTCCAGAACATGTTCCTCGGCCGCGAGCGTCTGCGCCGCGGCCTGCTCGACGAGGACTCGATGGAGCGGCAGGCGGCCGAGACCCTGACCACCCTGCGGGTCACCACGGTGCGCTCGATCCGGCAGCCCGTGGCCTCGCTCTCGGGAGGTCAGCGGCAGGCGGTGGCGGTGGCCAAGGCGGTGATGTGGAACTCCAAGCTGGTGCTGCTGGATGAACCCACCGCCGCCCTCGGGGTGGTGCAGACCCGGATAGTGCTTGACCTGATCGAACGGCTCCGGGACCGGGGGCTGGCGGTGATGGTGATCTCCCACAACCTCAACGACGTCTTCGAGGTCGCGGACCGGATCGCGGTGCTGTACCTGGGGCGGACGGTGGCCGAGGGGCCGACTGCGGACTTCGACCGGCAGAGCGTGGTGGAGTACATGACGACGGGTAGTAGCTCCAACGGGCGGCCGGTCGAGCCTGCCGGGTCCGCCAGTGGCGAGGGCTGAGCCCATGGCCTGGATCGAGAAATCCCTGTGACCGCGGACCCCGGCGAGACCCCGACCGGGACGGTGGACGCCACGATGGTGGCCGACCTCACCGCCGCCCCTGAGGCCGCCGCGGCCGACGTCCCGCCCGCACTCCTCGCCCAGTCGCTGGGCCAGTACCTCCGGGCCTGGCGGCTCCAGGTCCGCAGTGGCAACAGCGGTGTCCTGCCCGTGGTCCTGGCCATGGTGCTGGTCGCCGTCGCGTTCGAGATCATCACCCCCGAGCACGCCTTCCTGCGGCCGAGCAACCTCGTCTACATCTTCGGGCTGAGCACCGTGTACATGATGCTGGCGATGGGTGAGACCGTGGTCCTGCTCCTTGGAGAGATCGACCTCTCGGTCGGCGCGGTCGCGCTTATCGGCGGGGTGATCGCCTTCAAGCTGGTCCAACAGCCCGGGCCGGGCTGGCCGTGGTCCGCAGCGGTGCTCGCCGCGCTCGCTTGCTGCGGCCTGATCGGTGCGCTCCAAGGGACGCTGGTTGCCCGGCTCAAGATCCCATCCTTCGTCGTTACCCTGGGTGGGTTCCTCCTTTTCTCGGGAATCCTCGTCGTCGTCCTCGGCGGGGCCAACGGCTTCTTGACCGTCAGCGCTTCGGTGCCCAACGAGCGCGTCATTTACTACATGGTCCAGGGGGTGATCGTCCCCGTTGCCGGCTGGGTAGCCCTGGCGGTGGTGGTCGGGGCCGCTGGCGCGGCCCTCTCGCTACGCGCGGCCGCGAGGCGACGCCAAGGCCTGGTGGCTCCCCCGGCGAGCCTGACAGCAATCAGAATCGCCCTGATGGCCCTGGTCGGGGTAGCTGTCGTGGCAATCTGCACGGTCAACCGGGGTACGCCTCTAGTGACGGTGCAGGGGGTTCCGTGGGTGATCCCGATCGTCCTCGTCGTCCTTGGCGCCTGGACGCTCCTGCTCCAGCGGACCCGCTTCGGCCGCTACGTCTATGCCATCGGTGGCAACCCCGAAGCGGCCCGCCGCGCCGGCGTCAGCCTCGCCGCCATCCGCACCTGGGCGTTCGCGTTGTGCTCGGCGACCGCCGGCCTCGGCGGCATACTGCTCGGTTCCTTTTTCTTCGGTGAGTACAGCACCAATACGGCGGACCCCGGTCAGCTCGTCCTGTACGCGGTGGCCGCCTCCGTCATCGGCGGGGTCAGCCTCTTCGGCGGCCGGGGTAAGGCAATCCACGGTGTTCTCGGCGGCCTGCTCATCGGCGGCATTGCCTACGGCGTATCCCTTCTCAGCTTGGGTACATTGGCCACGCCGCTGGAATACATCGTGCCGGGCGGCGTGCTTCTAGCCGCAGTGGCGGTTGACGTGCTGTCACGGCGCGAGACCGGGAGCGTGACCCGTGTCTGACCTCCCCGTGACCACGGACTCGGGAGAGACCCCGAGCGGGACGGCCGACGCCGGGATGGAGGCCGACCTCACCGCCGCCCCTGAGGCCGCCGCGGCCGACGTCCCGCCCGCACTCCTCGCCCAGTCGCTGGGCCAGTACCTCCGGGCCTCGTGGCTCCAGGTCCGCAGTGGCAACAGCGGTGTCCTGCCCGTGGTGCTGGCCATTGTGGTGGTCGCCGTCAGCTTCCAGGTCGCGAACTCGAACTTCCTGTCGGCGCTGAACCTGGTCAACCTCTTCGAGCAGAGCACCGTGTACATGGTGCTGGCGATGGCTGAGATCTTCGCCCTGCTCCTCGCAGAGATCGACCTCTCCGTCGGCCTGGTCATGGCGCTGGGCGCCGTCGTAGTCGCCGAGCTTGTGCAGCCGGCCGGCGCGAACTTCCCGTGGTGGGTGGCAATCATCGTGGCGTTGCTCGCCTGCTCCGCGGTCGGCGCTATCCAGGGATCGCTCGTCGCCCGGCTGAGGATGCCGTCGTTCATCGTCACGCTCGGCGGCCTGCTGATCCTGGAAGGCGTGGGGATCATCGTCCTCGGCGGGGCCCTCGTCAGCATCGGCAACCCGCGGTTCACCAACGAGGTCGTCCTCTACAACATCTTCTGGGGACAGCTCGACCCGGTGGCCGGCTGGATCTTGCTGGCCGTACTGGTCGGAGCCGCTGGCACCGGGCTCTGGCTGCGGGACTCCCGCAAGCGCCGCCACGGCCTGGAGACTCCGCCGCGCAGCCTCACCGCGATGAAGATCCTCCTCATGGCGGTGGCGGGAACCGCGCTCGTCGCCATCTGCAACGTCAACCGGGCCCACTCCGGGACGATCGAGGGGGTTCCCTACATCATTCCGATCGTCCTGGTCGTGCTAGCGGCCTCGACGGTCCTGCTGCAGCGGACCCGCTTCGGCCGCTACGTGTACGCCATCGGCGGCAACCCCGAGGCGGCGCGGCGAGCCGGGGTCAGCCTGCCCGGCGTCCGAACCTGGGGCTTCGTCCTCGCCGCCCTGACCTCCGGGATCGCCGGCGTGCTGTTCGCCTCGTGGCAGGTCTCGCTGACCACCAACATCATCAAGACCGCCAACAGCTACGTGCTGCTTGCGGTGGCCGCGGCCGTCATCGGCGGCACCAGCCTCTTCGGCGGCCGGGGCAAGACCATCCACGGCGTACTGGGCGGCCTGGTCATCGGTGGCATCTACAACGGCCTCTACCTGCTAAGCGTGTCGAGCCAGTGGATTGACGTCGTGGTCGCCGCGGTGCTGCTCGCGGCGGCGGCCGTCGATGTCCTCTCCCGCCGAGGCGCGCCGCGCTAAGCGTGACCTCAGCGGAAGCCATCGGCGGCAGCAGCTAGCCCGGCTCCGGCTTTCCAGGGGTTCGTGGTCAGCGAGAGCCGGAGGCGGTAGCCGGACTTGCGCCAACACGGTGCCGACTTCGACGCAGTTGCCACCGCGGTGACCGTGGACACCCTGGCCCGCCGGGGGCGCAGGGCGCGGTAGCCTGCGCGCTGTGAGGCGCAAGTCGATTGCGGATAACAGCCGCCCGGCCCCGGAGCAGTTGCTCGCGGCCCGGGACACGACGATTCCGGACGTGGTGGCGCCGGGGCTGCGGGTGCTGTTCTCCGGGATCAACCCGGGGCTGTACTCGGCGGCCACCGGGTACCACTTCGCCCGGCCCGGCAACCGGTTCTGGCCCGCGCTGCATGCCTCGGGGTTCACCGCGCGCCTGCTCCGCCCGGCCGAGCAGCGGGAGCTGCTGCCATTGGGCCTCGGGATCACCAACGTCGTCGCCCGCGCGACCGCCAGCGCCGCCGAACTGACCCCGGCCGAGATCCGCGACGGCGGCGCGGCACTGGCCGCCAAGGTGGCCCGGCTGCGCCCCCACTGGGTGGCGGTCGTGGGGATCACGGTGTACCGGACGGCGTTCGGCCGGTCCGGCGCACAGACCGGCCGCCAGGAGGAGACGCTGGCCGGTGCGCGGGTATGGGTCCTGCCCAACCCCAGTGGCCTCAACGCGCTGTGGACTACACCTAAGCTCGTAGAGGCGTTCCGCGATTTGAGGCTGCACGTCGAGGGCTGAGGCCCTGGCGATCGTCACGTCACCGCGTCTACCGGTCACGCGATGTCGAGGTCGGTTTCCGCGAAGTCGTTCCCGGTGAACAGCAGGGGCTCGCCGGCCAGCCGCGCCACCGCGTAGGTCAGGCAATCGCCGAAGTTCAGGCGCGCCTTGTGCCGCCCTCTGCCGAACCGAAGGTAGGCACCGACGGCCTCCTTCCAGTGCGCGTCACCGAACGGGACCTGCTCGATGCTGAACTCATCGAGCAGGCGGACGACGAGATCGCGCGGGTCACGCCGCAGCCGCGCCGCCAACACCAGACCGGTCTCGGCGAGCGTTGGGGTGCCGATGCCCGCCGACCGCACGCTGGTCAGCTTGCCTATGAGTTCCTGATGCCCGGGCCCGCGGAAGGTGATGGCGATGAGCGCGGACGTGTCGACGATCACGTGCCCGCCGGCCCGTAGCCCAGGATCTCGTCTTCTTCATCCTGGCTGAGGCGGCGTCCGATCTGGTCGTCCGGTATCCGCGGCCACACCTCGCCCTCGAGGAACCGCAGGGCGCGCGCCTGCCGGTCGGGGCCGATGCGGTAAGCAAGGCGCTGGTGCCGCTCGGCCAGCGCGCGGCGGATGGCCTCGGTCTTGGATTCTCCGGTCATCCGTGCCACCTCGGCGGCGAGCCGTTCGGCTTCCTCGTTTTTGATGTTCAGCGCCATGAGTTCATGTTACACCAAAACTATACCAAGGTGTAAGGCTGATCAGCGCGCCCGGAGGCGGGCTCCGAGGCGAGGGAGTTGCGGGCAACTGCGTAATGTTCACAAGGAAAGAAAGGGTGGCCCGCGACCGGCTGGCTGCCTGGAAAGGCCACAAGCCCCGGGAGACCTTCAATGACTTCCATGCAGGACGGACACGCCGTGGCTGACAGCGCCCCCGGGCTGGACGCCCTCGTGGCCAAGCACGCCGAGCGACTCGACGCGGCGCTGGCCGCGATCGCCGGGCGCGGCTACTGGTCGGCGTACCCCGAGTCGCCGAGCCCGCGGGTGTACGGCGAGGGGACGGCCGAGGCGGGGAAGGCCGCCTTCGAGGCGCTGCTGGGCAAGCAGTTCGCTCTGGGCCAGCCGGGCGCCGACGGGTGGACCAGCGGCGAGGTCTCGCCGTACGGCCTGGATCTCGGGGTGACCTACGAGCACCTGGGCGCGGACGCGCTGATCGGCGCGGCCAGCGCGGCGCTGCCCGGATGGCGGGCGGCGGGCCCGCGGGCCCGGGCCGCGGTGTGCCTGGAGATCATCGACCGGCTCAACGAACGCAGCTTCGAGATCGCGCACGCCGTCATGCACACCAGCGGGCAGGCGTTCGTCATGTCGTTCCAGGCCGGCGGCACGCACGCGCAGGACCGGGCGCTGGAGGCGGTCGCCTACGCCTACGCCGAGCAGACCCGCCACGCCGACGCCGCGGTGTGGGAGAAGCCGCAGGGCAAGCGGCCCCCGCTGCGGATGGAGAAGACGTTCACCCCGGTCTCGCGTGGCATCGCCCTGGTCGTGGGCTGCACCACGTTCCCAACCTGGAACGCCTACCCGGGGCTGTTCGCCAGCCTCGCCACTGGCAACGCGGTGATCGTCAAGCCGCACCCGGGCGCGGTGCTCCCGCTGGCGATCACGGTGGCCGTGGCGCGCGAGGTGCTCGGCGAATACGGTTTCGACCCGAACCTGGTCCTGCTCGCGGCCGAGGCCCCGGGCGAGGGCCTGGCCAAGGTGCTCGCCGTCCGGCCGGAAATCAAGATCATCGACTTCACCGGGTCCACCGCGTTCGGTACCTGGCTGGAGGAGAACGCCCGCCAGGCGCGGGTGTACACCGAGAAGGCCGGCGTGAACATGGTGCTGATCGAGTCCACGTCGGACTACGCGGGGATGCTCGCCAACCTGGCGTTCTCGCTGGTGCTCTACAGCGGCCAGATGTGCACCACGCCGCAGGACCTGCTGGTGCCCGCCGAGGGGATCGACACCGACCAGGGCCACAAGGAAGTGCCGGAACTGGCCGCCGACCTGGGCGCGGCGATCGACGCCACGATGGGCCCGGACGCCCAGGCGGTGGAGTTGCTCGGTGCGATCGTCAACGACGGCGTGCTCGGCCGGCTGGACGACGCGGCCGCACGGGCCGGCGGCGCCGGGCGGGTGGCGGTGCCCAGCCGGGCCATCGGGCACCCGGCGTTCTCCGCCGCCCGGGTGCGCACCCCGCTGGTGGTGCTCGCCTCCGCCGACTCGCCGGAGATCGCTGGCGAGTGCTTCGGGCCGGTGTCCTACCTGGTGTCCACCCCGGGCGCGGAGGCCTCCGTGGCCCTGTTCCGCCAGATCGCCGGGGCGAAGGGGGCGCTCACCGCCAGCGTGTACTCGACCGACGAACGGTACCTGGGCCAGGTCCGGGACGCGGCGCTGGACGTCGGCGTGGCCCTGTCGGAGAACCTGACCGGCGGGGTGTACGTGAACCAGACGGCCGCGTTCTCCGACTTCCACGCGACCGGGGCGAACCCGGCGGCGAACGCCGCCTACACCGACGGCGACTTCGTGGCGGGCCGGTTCCGCGTCATCGGCTCCCGCCGGCACCTGCCCGCGTAGCGCCCACGGCCGCCCGTTTCCATGACCGGGGTACACAGGGCCGGTTCCAGCAGCTGTAGCGCGGCGGTGGGGCGGCCCTCAGGCCCTGGTGCGGGTGACGCCGCCGTTCGGCTGGAGAACCTGGCCGATCACCGCGCTGCCCCCGGGCCCGGGCCAGGAACGCGACGGCGCCGGCGATGTCCTCGGGGGTGGCGAGGCGGTGCACCGGGATCTGCTCGCGGTACCGCCGGCGCATCTCCTCCAGGGTGATCCCGGCGTCCTCGGCGTGCACCCGGAGTTGCTCGGTGTCGATGAACGAAGGGGCGATGGCGTTGGTGAGGATCCCCTGCGGCCCGAATTCCCGGCCCGGGCCCATGGAAGCGAACTTCTGTCATGGCCGCGCCGGCCGCGACATGAGGCGAGTGCAGGGGGCAGGGGGCTAGTCGCGGTTTTCCGGGTGCAGGCCGAGCGCCCTGGTCAGCTCCCGCAGGCTGCCGTACCGATGGCTCTTGGGGAGCGAGGCTGCCAGTTCCTGAATTCTGTCGCCCGCGTTGCGCTCGGTCAGGATCTCGACCAACCGGTCCCGCGTCACCGGCCAGTCGGTGCGCTCCAGGTGGCGGGCCAGGTCGCTGCGCAGTTCGACGGCCTCCCAGTCTTCCGGTACCGGGGACTCCTCCAGCCTGGCTGCCGGGGCCCAGATCGCCTCCCGCTCCGTCTCGTCGTCGTGTTCCTCTTCAGGTTCGGGCCACTCCTCGACGTACTCCCTTGCCTCGGCCTTGTCCTGGCGCTTGATGGCCTCATCACGGACGGGACCGTGCGTGCCGCTGGCCTGTTCGCTCACTGGGATGCCTCGCTTACGTCGCTCATCTTGCTCCGCCTGCAGGCCCGGCGCCGGGGGCCGGGGCGCCCAATGGTAGCCCTTCCCTTGCCCGCCACCGGTACCCAGGAAACCGCCCGGCGGTCAGCGCCAGTCGTCGATGACGTAGCTGTCGCTGTGGCTGTAGCCCGCGTCGTTCGGCCGGTGCATGCTCACTCCCTGCATGCCAGTCCGGAACCCGCGCCGGGCCAGGGCGTTCCAGGCCTTGTCCCGGCCGGCGTTCGCACCGGCCGCCAGCACGCTGGCGCCCTTGTCGGCGGCCAGCCGGTGGCAGGCGTCCAGCAGCAGTTCGAAGTGCCGGGCGGCGTGCGGGCCGGGCCGCACCGCGCCGAACTTGACGTAACAGTTCCCGCCGCCGGCCTCGGTTCCGGCGCCGATGTGGCAGACGGCCACGCCCTGCAGCGCGGCGGTGTCGTCGATGAGGACGATGTCCCCCAGGCCCTGGTTCAGCACCGATTCGACCTCACGGGTGACGTCGAGGCCCGGGTACACCGCGTCGGTGAGTTCCCGCACGGCCGCGAGCGCGCCGGGCCTGGCGGCCGGCGCAAGGTCCGACATCCTGGTGCCCGCGTGGGCCGCCGCGGGCGGCGTGACCGGCATGGACATGACCGCGGTGAGGAACCGGGGCCAGAACCCGAACCGCTGGTAGAGCCCCACATGCATGGTGCTCTGCGCGAAGGTGAACAGCCCCGCGTGGCGGGTTCCCCAGGTGTCGAACAGTTCGACGGTCGGCTCCATCAGCCGCTTGGCGACGCCCTGGTTCCAGCACGAGGGATCGACGGTGAGCGGGCCGAAGAAGCCCACGCTGCCCCAGTTGGCGAGGAAGTTCGACCCCACCAGCCGGCCCTCGCGAACGGCCGCGAACGCCGCGTGGCTGCCGGAGTGCCAGCGGGTCCTGACGAACTCGGCGTCGCCGAAGAACTGCCGCGGGTCAGGCGCCCCGAGAAAGGTGCCGAACGCCACCCGGAAGACGCGGTCGGCGTCAACCAGATCGGCTTCGGTCAACGGCCGAACGACCACGGGCGACACGTCTGCCATTGCTCCCCCAGCGTGACCGGCCTGCGCGAGGCCCGCCCTTCGGGTGCCGCGCCCGCGCGCCGCCGGCGGCGGGGCGCCCGCCCGGTGACGGTGCGGCACGGTGACCCCGAGAGCGACCCATCGTAGTGCCACGTTGCCGGAACGGCGGGCGAACGCCCATGCGAGGCAGGACACTGAGGTGCCATGACCACCTTCGGCACGCGAGCAACGATGGTCCCCCGCTCGGAACCGGGTTTCGGCGCCGCCGTTACTGTGGGCACGCGATGAATGAACGGATGCGGGACTCGGCGTTCGCCGCCAATATCGACCAGAGCTGGGCCGGCGCCGTCGGCGGGTACTACGGCGGGCCCGGTGCCTACAACGTGTGGTCACCGGGCGACTGGAAGAAGTTCGAGGGCAACCGCAAGCTGCCCATCTGGGTCGCAGGCCTGGGCGGGTCCGGCGAGGGCCAGCAGGCGGTCCAAGCGCTGCGCTCCCTGAGCGTCCCCACGGGCGTCTACACGGCGGTCGACATGGAGAACCGGGTGGACAAGACCTACGTGGAGCACTTCGGCCAGGCCCTGCAGGCGGCCGGGTACAAGGTGTGGGTCTACGGGTCCTTGGCCTCGGTATTCAGCAACCCCCGGCTGAACGGCTACTGGGTGGCCGACTACGCCGGCAAGGGCCCGTTCATGTACAACCACGCGCACGTGCGGGCCACGCAGTACGCCGCCGGGACGCAGTACGACAGTTCCACCGTGCGGGACTGGACCTTCCAGTTCGGCCCGTGGTGGGTCTAGCGCCGGCCGGTCGGGCAAAGCCGGCTGCGGCGTGCGCGATCAGCTCATGGCGGCGCGGCGCACGCGATCATCCCATGGCGGCCGCGGCCCGCGCGATCAGCGCGGCCGATTCGCCGGTGCCGAGGGCCTCGGCGCGCAGGTGATCGAAAACCACCCGGTAGCGCCGGACCTCGTCCTCGTTCTCCAGGAACAGGCTGCCGGTGAGGTATTCCAGGTACACCACCGCCGGGTCGGCGGCGTCGGCGAACTCCAGCATGGTGAACGGGCTGATCGGCTGCACGTGCGCCGCGGCGCTGAACGGCAGCACCTGGAGGGTGATGTTCGGCCGCTCGGCCAGTTCAGCCAGCCGCTGCAACTGGGCACGCATGACCGCGGGCCCGCCGGCCCGCACCCGCAGCACAGCCTCGCTGAGCACCACCCGCACCTCGGGCGGGCTGGCCTGGTCAAGGACGGCCTGGCGCTGCATCCGCAGCGCCACCTGGCGGCCGGTGTCCTCGCCGCGACCGCCGTACGGCGCGGCCTGCAGCACGGCGCGGGCGTACCCTTGCGTCTGCAGCAGGCCGGGTACCACCATCGGCTGGTAGTCGCGCAGCCGGGCGGCCGCGGACTCCAGCCCGACGTAGCCCTCGAACCAGGGCGGGAGCGCGCGGCCATAGCCGTGCCACCAGCCCTTGCGCCGCGCGTCCCTGGCCAGTTGCACCAGGGAGTCCGCCTCGGCGCCGGTCACCCCGTAGATCTCCAGCAACTCCCGCACGTCACCGGGACGCGCGCCGATCCTCCCGGTCTCCATGCGGCTGATCCTGGTACCCGAGCACTCCAGGCGCTGCCCCACGTCCTCGCAGGTTAACCCGGCCCGTTCGCGCAACCGCCGCAGTTCGGTGGTCAGGCGCTTGCGCGGCACGGTAGGACTGGTGGTGGCCATCTTTCCTCCGATGGGTCCTGTGCCGGAAGGTCAGCGGGTGCAACCAGAACCAACACGCATCATACAGATACGAATGTTGCGTGACATCACCGAAATAGTGCATCATGGAAGATCAGTACTATTTCGCATAGTACGTACCTAGGGCGAAGGGCCGCCGCCACATGGGGATGCCGCATCGGGCGAGCCCGCCCGGCGATGCCGTCCAGTGGCCGTTCCACTCGTTCCTGCCCCTGGGGGCGCTGCCGGGCGCGGTTCCGTGCGCCCGGCTGCACACCACGGCCGTGCTGTGGGAGTGGGGCATGGAATCATTCGCCCAGCAAGCCGAACTGGCTGTATCCGAATTGGTGACGAACGCCGTCCGGGCGTCCACGCAAGCCCGGGAGGCCAGGCGGGTGCCAGGTGCCCCCCCGGAGGGCCTGCCGGTGGTGGCGCTGCGCCTCGCGGGCGACCATCGGCGCCTTCTCGTGGAGGTCAGCGACCACGATCCACGGCCGCCGGTGCCGACCGCCGTCGACCCCGAACGCGACGGCGGGCGCGGCCTTTTACTGGTCGAGGCGGTGAGCGACCGGTGGGGGTACTACTACCCGGCCACCGATCCGGGTTGCGCGCCGCGCGGCCGCGCCCCGGCACCGGGCCGGGAGGAGTGGCTCGCGGCCCCCGTGCCGGCGGCGGGGGACCCGGACCCGGGCAAGATCGTGTGGGCCCTGCTGGCTCCCTGAGCGGGAGCGGCGGCACTCCGGGCCGGTGGGCCAGGAGCTAAGAGCAGCCGCCGTGGGCGTTGTAAAAGTCCGGGCCGTTGAGGCCCGGCCCGGTGATCTGCGGCCGGTTGCTGCCGCCGCCCGCCGGGTAGGCGGTGTCGAACCACTGGGTGAAGAACTGGCTCAGCCGCGCCCGGCAGGCGCTCGTCTGCACCGGCAGCCACCGGCCGAAGGCGGCCTCCCACTGTGCCTCGGTGATGCTCCCCCCGCCGTAGGCGGCCTGCGCCTGCTGCAGCGCCTGGGTGAAGTTGCCGGGGCCGAGGATCTGCCGCAGCGCGATGTAGGCGGCACTGGGCCGGGCGTACGTGGACGCCCCGGAGAACAGGCCGGCCGGCTCGGGGTTGGACGGCGCGACCGTCCAGAACGAGCCGTTGGAGGCGTAGATCCCGTTGAACTGCTTGACCAGGCTGGCCTGGAACGCGGCCTGCCCCTTGGGCGAGTACGGGCCGCCGGCCTTGTTCTCGGCGCGCCGTGCCGCGTAAAGCTCCTCGGCCAGGGTGGCCATGCCCTCCTTGTAGAAGGTCATCGTGTAGTTGCTCTCGGTGACGTTGTCCCCCCACCACTGGTGGAAGTTCTCGTGGTACAGCACGTCGGTGCTGATGAACCCGCCCGCGAACGTGATCATCGTCTGCATCTCTTCTTCGAAGCTGGCCGGCGGGGTCCCGACCACGACGCCGTCGGACGTGAACGGGTAGCTGCCGGTGAACTGGCTCTCGAACTCGGTGATGTTCTGCTGCATGTTCATGATCGCGAGGTTCTTCGCCCGCCGCTTCGCGGGGATAGCAAGGTCCTGCGCCTCGTAGTACCGGGTGCCGTTGTCGGCGACCCGCTCGGTCAGGCGGTAGTTGCCCACGCTGTCCTCAACCAGGTAGCTGGCGACCGGCGCCGGGGAATGCCAGTTCCAGGTGACCGACCCGCCGGGGAACTCGGCGCTGGCCGGGTTCCGCTTGGCCGAGACCAGGACGCCGTTGGCCAGCACCGTCTTGCCGGCGTTGACCGTGTCGGAGAAGTCGTAGGTGGGCTTGGCCGCCGGGTAGTCGTTGAGCGGCATCCAGTCCTCGGAGCCGACCGGCTCGGTGGTGACGAACCCGCCGTCCGGGGCGCGGAACCAGCCCTCGGTGGTGCCGTCCCCGTCGTTGTGCACGCCGGGCCTGCCCCTGTAGTTGACCGTGACGGTGAACACGAACCCGGCCGGGACCGGCGCCGCGGGAGTGATCACGAGCTTGTTGGCCGGGCACTGCGTGCCGTCCTGCGAATCCGGCGGGACCTTGGTGTTCGGCAGTTCCGGCGTGCAGGCAGGCGGCAGCGGGTTGTGCTTCGGGCCGCCGACCGGGTTGATCTGCGAGGCCTCGTGCGCGGCGGGGTTGGGGTCGTTCTGCCCGTGCGGGTCGCCAGGGTAGGTGGGCTGGACGAATGTGAACGTGGCCGGCCGGCCGTTCACGGTGACCGACTGCACGGTCATGTCCGGGCCCGCGCCGGCGTTCGCGGACTTGCGCTCGAAATCGAGGCTGAAGCTGCTCAGGCACTGGGTGGCCCGGTCCGTCAGCACCACCCGGTTGCCGGGCAGGAACCTGTTGCTGGTCGCGTCGTACACCAGGTGCACGAGGGTGTGCACGCTGGTGTACCCGCCGTTACCGGTGTCGGGGTACAGGTGGGAACCGGGCGGGGCGAGAGTGTGCGCCCCCGCCGAACAATGCACGCCGCCATACGAGGCTGCGGGGCCCGCGTCCACCTGGGCCGCCAGCCCGGCTGCGGGCAGGACCAGTCCCGCGCACGCCGTCGTGACCGTGATCCTCCGCCAGCGCCCGGCCATGGAGCCCTCCTTTGGGTGAGTACCGCCGCCCCTGTACCCAATGCCCCATCTTTGCCGTGCCGGCGCTTGCGCGCCATCGGTCGCGGTTATCCCGTGCCGCGCCCGCATCCCACTCGGCGGCCAGGCGGGCCGGGGGCCCTGCGGCGCCAGGATTCTTCGAGGAGTTCGGCGACCCAGTCCGCGTGGGCAGCGGCGATGCGGATGCGCAGTCCCCTGAGCCGCTGGCCCTAGCGGGGGCCCGTTCCGGGCGGGTGTCGCCCCGGGTCCCGGCGCAGGGAAGAAAGCCGGACGATGGAGCGCCCAAAGATGGGTGCCGCCCTCATTGGAGAAAGGGCGCGGGAGGTGATTCGTGGCGTGTCAACTGCGCACAGATCCCGGCTTTCCCTGGTGCCTGACGACAGGTATTCGTGGTCAGCGGCGGATCGTAAGCCGGCTGACCTGAGGTCGCACTCAGTCGCACTGCACGGGCGGCGTGGCACCGGGCGATCCCGGTGCCCCGCCGCCCCGCTGTCCGGGCCCTGCTGACCCGGTAAGGGGGCGACCCCGGAACCGCCGATGGCCCGGGGCGGCCCCAGGGATCACCATTCGACCAGCGTCCAGATCTCCGGGCGCGGCACGCCGCCGGCGTCCACCGCGGCGAACCTGCGGGCGGCCTCCTTCAGGTGCCCCATCGCCTCCTCCCGTTGCCCGTTCGCGTGCAGCAGGTCGGCCAGGTTGGTGTGCAGGGCCGCGACCCGGTGCTGATCACCGAGTTCACTGCCCAGTTCCAGTGCCTCGGTGGCGCAGGCCAGCGCCTCACCGGTCCGGCCGGTGTCGGCCAGCAGCCGGGCCAGGTTGTTCAGCGCGGCCGCGGCGGCGCCGGGATCGCTCAGCCGCCGGGCCTCGGCCAGGCTTGCGCGCAGGTGCTCCTCGGCCGCGGCCGCGTCCCCCGCGCTTGCCGCCAGCATCCCCAGGACGTTATGGGACTGAGCGATGGCCGCCGGGTCGCCGGCCTGCTGCGCGTCGGCCAGCGCCGCGCCGCCCAGCCCCGCCGCCCGGGTGTGGTCGCCGAGCCGGTAGGCGACCACCGACCGGTCGGCGCCGACTCGCGCGCGGCCGCTGAGATCCCCGGGCGGCAGCAGGTCCGCGGCCGCCGCGAGGTGCGCGTCCGCCAGCGCCCAGTCCCCCAGCCGGTGGTGCACCTCGGCGAGCTTGTGCTCGATGACGGCCGAGGTGGCATGGTCGCCGGCGCTGCCCGCGGCGGCGGTCTCGTACTCGGCGAGGGCCTCCCGGTAGCGGCCGAGCACCGTGAGCACGTCGGCGGCCGCGATGGACCCCGGCACCTGCGGGTAGCCCAGTGCCAGCGCCTGGCGCAGGTGCGCGTGGGCCTCGGCGTGCGCGTACAGCTCGCGGGCCCGGGCCGCCGCCCGCCACCACCAGCCGGCCGCGTCGGCCTCCCGGCCGGCCCGCTGCAGGTGCCCGGCGATGACGGCGGCGCGGGCCGAGAGCGGGTCCCGCTCATACCGGGCGCTGAGCACGTCCGCGGCCCGCCCGTGCAGCAGCCGCCGCCGCGCCAGGCTCGCCGACTCGTAAGCAACCCGGCGCAGCGCCTCGTAGGGGAAGTCGTAGCACGGCGCCCCGGTCCCGCCCGCGGGCGGGACCTCGATCAGCAGGAACCGGGCCAGGGCCTCATCGAGCGCCTCCACCGTCTCGGCCTCGCCGCGCCCGCTCACCGCGCGCAGCAGGTCCGCGTCGCAGCCGCTGCCCAGCACGGCCGCGGTGGACAGCATCTGCGCGGCGGGCTCCCCGGCCGACCGCAGCCGGCGGCCCAGCAGCCCGCGTACCGATTCGGGCGGGGACCAGGCCTCCCCCTCGGCCACCGCTCCCCCGTCGCGGCCGGCGGCGCGCAGCGCTTCCGCGTACTCGCGCACCAGCATCGGCAGGCCCCGCGTCTCGGCGAGCATCCGCGCCACGTCCGGCTGGGGCAGGCCCGCGGCGCGGAGCACCTCGGCGACCTCGTCGGCGCGCAGCAGGCGGGGCTCCACGGTGCGGGCGCGCCCGGACTCGCCTGCCTCGGTGACCGCGGCCCGCAGGCCGCGCAGCCGGTCCGCCTGCTCCGGGCGCCAGGTGAGCACCAACAGCACCGGCCAGCCCGGCAGCCGGCGCACCAGGTAGGCCAGCAGGTCCAGCGATGGCCGGTCGGCCCAGTGCACGTCCTCGACGATGAGCACGCCCGGCTCCGCTGCCGGGGCGGCGGCAAACTGGAAGGTGGCCCGCATGGCCGCGTACAGCCGGGCCAGGGCCAGCGGGCTGGACAGCGCCGGGGGCGTGGCGTTCGGCCGCTCGGCGGCGAGTTCCGGCGCCAGCCTGCCGACCATGACGGCGACGTGACCGGGCAGCCGGTCCGCCAGGTCGTGGCTGGCCGCCCCGGCCGCGTGCAGCAGGTCGGCGGCCAGCGCGAACGGCAGGCCGCTCTCGCCGTCGTGGCAGCGGCCGCGCAGCACGGCGCCACCGGCCGGGTCAAGGCCGGCCTGGAACTCCTCGATCAGCGCCGTCTTCCCGCAGCCCGCCTCGCCGGTCACGGCGACGACCTGGCCGCCCGCCCGGGCGCTCACCGCCTGCCAGGCCGCGCGCAGCACTTCCCGTTCCGCCGCCCGGCCGGCCAGTGGCCACCTGCCCGCCGCGGTGGGCCGGCCGGTGCCGGAGGGCGCCCAGGCGGCCGGGCGGGTGGTTAGGGGCGCGGCCGGATGGGCCGTCATCGGGGCGGAAGCGCCGCGGCCGGGCTGCGCACCGGGACCGGCCGGGAGCGGGCCGGCGCGGGCCGTCACCGGGGCGGAAGCGCCGCGGCCGGGCTGCGCACCGGGACCGGCCGGGAGCGGGCCGGCGCGGGCCGTCACCGGGGCGGAAGCGCCGCGGCCGGGCTGCGCACCGGGACCGGCCGGGAGCCCGCGCGCCCGCTGCCGAGGCAGCGGGGCCATCGGGCCGGCCCGGATCTCGTCGTAGAGCCGCGTGGTCTCGGGCAGCGGGCGGACCGCGAGCTCGCGGTCGAGTATCCCGACCAGTTCCCGGTACTGGCGGACGGCGGCGGAGCGCTGCCCGGTCCAGGCCAGCGCGCGGATCAGGGCCTGGTGGGCTGGCTCGTGCATCGGGTCCAGGGCCAGCCAGCGGCGGATGTGGTCAAGCGCGCCGGCCGGGTCGCCGGCGGCGACGCGGGCCGCGGCCAGCCGCTCCAGGCAGCCGGCCAGCACCCGGCGCAGCCGGTCCGCGGCGGACGACTGCCAATCTTCGAACTCCGGGCATTCCCGCAGGGAGAACCCCGCCAGGAAGTCATCCCGGTAGAGCCGGGCCGCGCGCTCCAGCGCGGCCACGTCGTCCCGGGCCGCCAGCGTTTCGAAGTCGGCCACGTCCACGCGCATGCCCCCGGGCCGCAGCGCCACCGCCGCGCGGCTGATCACCAGCCCCTCGGCCACGGCGGCGGCGGTGACCGAGAGCGTACGGCGCAGCGACCCCCGGGCCCTGGTGGTGTCCGACTCCGGCCACAGCAACGCGGCGAGCCGGTCCCGGCTCAGCTCGCCACCGGTCAAGGCGAGCACGGCCAGCAGGGCCACCGCCTTCTTGGTGTCAAAGGTGACACGGGCGCCGTCCCGCTCCACGATCGGCGGCCCGAGCAACGCCAGGCTCAGCTCTGCCACCAGGCCCTCCCCTTCCTGTCGGCCCTCACACCGTAACGCAATTGCGTGAAATCCGGCCCGGGCGGCCTCCGCGCCGTAACGATTCCGTAGCGGCTGCTTCGTAGGGTTGGTCTGGACACGGAGAGCCATCAGGACGGAGAACGGCATGCTGGAGCGGCTGGGCAGGGCCCGGTCCGCAAGGGCCGGGGACCAGGCGCACACGGCCGGGCTTAGCGGGAACGATGGCGCCGCGGCGCCGGCCGAAGCGGCCACCCTGACCAGCCCCGGCGAGGTGAACGGCGCGTCCCCGGCAGGCGGCCCGCCAAGGCCGGAGCGGCGGTCCGGCGAGGCGGGACGCGCCAGGGACACCGGCCGCTCCCGCGAGGCGGCCGGTGCCGCTGCCCCGGCGGCGCGGGCCACACGCACCGTGGAACTGCCCGCGGGCTTCGACCTCGCGGCGCACGACCCGCTGCACGCGTTCCTGCTGAGCCAGGCGGGCGCGGTGGACATCACCCGGCTGGAGCTCAAGTCGCCGGCGCTCGCCGCGCTGAAGCAAGCCGGGATCGTGCTGGTGGTGCCGCTCGTCTCGTCCGGCGAGCTGATCGGGCTGCTGAACCTCGGCCCGCGGCTTTCTGAGCGCGGGTATTCCGGCGACGACCGCCGGCTGCTCGCGGCCCTGGCGGGTTACGCCGCGCCGGCCATGCGGGTCGGCCAGCTCGTCCGCCAGCAGCAGGCCGAGGCGCGGGACCGGGAGCGCATCGAGCAGGAGCTCAAGGTCGCGCAGCTCATCCAGCAGCAGTTCCTGCCAAAGAGCGTCCCGGACCTGCCGAGCTGGCATGTGGCGGCGTTCTACCGGCCGGCCCGGACCGTCGGCGGCGACTTCTACGACTTCATCCCGCTGCCCGACGGGCGGCTCATGGTCGTCATCGGGGACGTCACGGACAAGGGCGTGCCCGCCGCCCTGGTGATGGCCAGCACGCACGCGCTGCTGCGCGGGGCAGCGCCCCGGCTGATCTCCCCGGGGGAGGTGCTCGCGCACGTCAACGACCTGCTGTGCGCGGACATCCCGGCGCATATGTTCGTCACCTGCCTGGCGCTGGTGCTGGACCCCGCGACCGGGTTGCTGGAGTTCGCCAACGCGGGCCACGACGTGCCCTACGTCCGCACCGACGGTGGCGTGGCGGAGCTGCGGGCACGGGGCATGCCGCTCGGGCTCATGCCCGCGATGGAGTACGAGGAGAAGACGTTCCAGATGCGGCCCGGTGACTCCGTCCTGCTGCACAGCGACGGCCTGGCCGAAGCGCACGCCGCGGACCGGGAGATGTTCGGGTTCCCGCGGGTCTGTGCGCTGGTCGCCCGGAGCGCGCCGGGCGAGGCGCTCATCGACGCCTGCCTGGCCGAACTGGAGGCGTTCACCGGCCCGGGTCACGAGCAGGAGGACGACATCACGCTGGTGACCCTGGAACGCAGCCGGGGTGCCGTCTACGCGGAGGGCCCGTCATGACCTCGATGACCAGTCCCAGCTTCCGCCAGCTCGCGTCGTTCACGGTGCGCAGCGAGCCCGGCAACGAGCGCCTTGCCCTGGCCCAGGTGGCCGAGGCGGTCGCCGGTGAGGGCCTGTCCCCCAAAAGGCTGGAACGGCTCAAGACGGCGGTCGCGGAGGCGGCCATGAACGCCATCGAGCACGGGAACCGTAACCAGCCCGAGGTACCGGTGGACGTCGAGGTGACGGCGGCGGACGGCGACATCGTGGTCACCATCACCGACCAGGGCGGCGCCCCCGAGGGGGCGGGCCCGGGCGCGGAGCCCGATCTCGCCGCCAAGCTCGCCGGGGAACAGGCACCGCGCGGCTGGGGCCTGTTCCTGATCCGCCACATGGTGGATGCCATGGACGTGACGACCGAGGGAACGCGGCACACGGTCCGCCTCGTCATGCGCGCGACGGGAAACGCCGCCGAGCGCGGCCCGGATTGCGGGGCCAGCGCGGAAGCTGGAGAAGGAGGCCCACGTGAAGACCACGTGTGAAGCCGACGTGCGGATCCTCCCGGGCGGGGCCGTCATCGTCCTGTCCGGGGAGATCGACGGCCACGCGGCGGACACTCTGACGGAAGGCTACGAGCGCGCCGTGGCGAGCGGGGACCCCGCGACCGTGGTGCTCGACTTCGCCGCCGTGCGGTACATCAACTCGACGGGCATCGCGCTGATCGTGAGCGTGCTCGCCCGGGCGCGGGCGCAGGGCCGCTCGGTGGTCGCCAGCGGGCTGTCCGACCACTACCGGGAGATCTTCGACATCACCCGGCTCTCCGACTTCATTGAGCTGTTCCCCAGCCTCGATGGCGCCGTGAGCCGGCTTACCGAAGCGGCCGGCTGACGCCGCCCGCGCACACCGGCGGCGCGCCGGTGCCAGGGCGTACCGGCGCTGTGCCGGAGGGTCATTGCATAAGGGAGGGAACGATGGGCGAGCCGGCGGTAAGCATGGACGTCCGGCAGGCGGGCGGCTCGGTGGCGGTGGTCGATATCAAGGGTGAGGTGACCGCCGCCTGCGAGCCGGTACTGATGTCGGCCTACGAGGAGGCGAGCGGCGGCGGCACGGCCCGGGTGCTGCTCAACTTCACCGGCCTGGAGTACATGAACAGCGGTGGCATCGGGATGCTGGTGACCCTGCTGGTGCGCGCCGGCCGGCAGCGCCAGCGACTGGCGGCCTGCGGCCTGTCCGACCACTACCGGGAGATCTTCGAGCTCACGCGGCTGGACGAGGCCATCACGATCTACTCGGATGAGGCGTCGGCGCTGGCCGACGCGGGGCGGTGAGTGCAGGCCATGAGCGAGCAGTCAAGCCCGGCGGGACAGGGACTGCCGGAGCCCGTGGCCGGCGCCGAGCAGATCGGGCTGAGCGCGCGGGAGGCCAGGGCGGCCGTCCAGCCGAGGGACGTGGGCAACTGGGCCGCGAAGGTCGAGCGCCTGGCGGTGGAGCAGCGCGACGGCGTGCGCGGCACGAACGTGGTGGGCCGCCGCCTGACCGGCCCGGTGCAGGGTTTCGGCAAGATGTGGGAGAAGAGCTACAGCCTCAACGCGGGCCAGGTCACCACCCCGCAGGACGCGATCTCGACCTGGAAGGCTCACTTCCCCGAGTTCTGGCCGAAGGGGAACCGCTTCGCGGGCGCCCTGGCCGGGATAAGCCCCGGCGACGTGGCGCTGCTCGACCTGGCGATCGCCGGCGGGGTCAAGCTGTCCACCGGCGTGTTCGTGCTCTACGCGGACACCGAGTCGTTCACGCTCATGACACCGCAGGGGCATATGTTCGCCGGATGGATCACGTTCTCCGCCGAGCGGGACGGCGAGGCCACGATCATCCGCGCGCACGTGCTCATGCGCGCCAACGACCCGCTGTACGAGATCGCCATGACGCTCGGCGGCCACGGCAAGGAGGACCGGTTCTGGGCGCAGACCCTGACCGCGCTGGGCACCCGCCTGGGCGTGCCGGACCCGGAGGTCGGCACCCGGAGCACCTGCGTGGACAGCCACCGGCAGTGGCGGCACGCCAAGAACGTCTGGCACAACGCCATGCTGCGCAGCATGCTGCAGACCATCGCCGCGCCGTTCACCGCGCTCACCCGGCGGTCCCGCCCCGCCGGGTGATGCGGACCCCGGCTCCGGCGTCACCTGGCGGTCGCCATGCCAGGTGACGCCGACGCGATCGTCGTCGGCAGCGGGCCGAACGGCCTGGCCGCGGCGGTGACGCTCGCCGCGGCGGGGCTGCGGGTGCACGTGATCGAGGGCGCGGCCAGCCCCGGCGGCGGCTGCCGGACCGAGGAACTGACGCTGCCCGGCTTCCGGCACGACGTGTGCTCCGCGGCGCACCCGCTGGCGCTGGCGTCGCCGTTCTTCCGCCGTTTCGATCCGGCGGCGCGCGGGGTCGCCTTCGCGCACCCGGAGGTGGTGTACGCGCACCCGCTGGACGGGGGCCGCGCCGTCATCGTCACGCGCTCGGTGGCCGAGACGGCGGCGCGCCTCGGCCGGGACGCGGCCGCCTACCGGCGGCTGATGGGGCCGCTCGCGGACGGCGGCAACGCGCTGGCCGACGCGGTGCTCTCGTCCATGCGCCGGCCGCCGAGCTACTCCGGCGCGCTCGCCCACTACGCGCGGCTTGGCCTGCGCTCCGCGGCGGCGGTGGCCCGGCGCTTCGCGACCGCAGAGGCCCGGGGCCTGTTCGCCGGCGTCGCCACGCACGCGATGCTGCCGCTGACGGCGTCGCCCACCGCCGGGGTCGGGCTGCTGCTCGGCTCGCTGGCGCACACGGCCGGCTGGCCGGTGGTGGTGGGCGGCAGCGCCCGGCTCACCGGCGCCATGACCGAGGCCGTCGCCGCCGCCGGGGGGCAGGTGGAGACCGGCCGCTGGGTGCGGTCCCTGGCCGAGTTGCCGCCTGCGGCGGTGACGCTGCTGGACGTCGCACCGCGCGCGTTCCTCACCATGGCGGGCGGACGGCTGCCGTCCCGGTACCGGGATGCGCTGGCGAGGTTCCGCTACGGCGCCGGCGTCTGCAAGGCCGACTTTGCCCTGTCCGGCCCCGTGCCGTGGCGCAACGAGGCGGCCCGGCGCGCGGGGACCCTGCACCTCGGCGGCACGTTCGAGGAGATCGCGGCGGGCGAGGCCGCGGTGGCGCGCGGCGAGCACCCGGAGTCGCCGTACGTGCTCGTGGTCCAGGCGTGCGTCGCGGACCCGGCCCGGGCCCCACGGGGCCAGCACACGCTGTGGGCCTACTGCCATGTCCCGGCCGGGTCGACGGTGGACATGACGGCGCGGATCGAAGCCCAGATCGAGCGGTTCGCGCCCGGGTTCACCGACCTGGTGCTGGCCCGGCACACCAGGACCGCGGCGCAGGAGGAGGCGATGAACCCGAACTACGTGGGCGGGGACATCGCCTGCGGCACGCAGAGCGTGCGCCAGGTGCTGGCGCGCCCGGTGGCCCGGTGGAACCCGTACCGGACCCCGCTGCGCGGGGTCTACCTGTGCTCGGCGGCGACCCCGCCCGGCCCAGCCGTGCACGGCCGCTGCGGGGAACTGGCCGCGCTGACCGCGCTCCGCGACGTGTTCGGCGTGGGCGAGCAGCCGGACCTGGGTGTGCTGCGGCCCAGCCCGGTCGCCGGGGCCCGCGGGTCGCCATGACCGCGGTCACCGGCCCGCCCCGGTTCCCGCTCGCCAGGCCGGCCACGGCCGGGCGGCTCGCGGGCGCCCTGCTCACCCTGGCGATCGCCGCCGTGCCGTTGCCCCGGCTGGCGCACCAGAGCCCGAACGCCGCCAGCGGCTCGGTGCCGGCCTGGATCGACGCCGCCTACGGGGCGGTGGGCCTGGTCGTCGCGTGGCGCAAGCCCGCCAACCCGCTCGGCTGGATGTTCCTCTGCGCGGGAGTCTTCTTGGCGCTCAGCGAGGACGCCGGGGGACGGCGATGACCGCGCGGCCCGGCGCGACGGCCGACCGCCGGTTCCGCCCGGCGTCCCCCGTCACCGCACTGGCGCTGGGCTGCCTGGTGCTGCTGCTTGCCGTGGGGCTGATACCGCTGTCGATCATGGCCCACCAGAACCCGTTCGAGAACACCGGCATCGGATTGGGCATCGCGATCCCGTTCGCGGTGGTGGGAATGGTGGTGGCGCGCCGCCTGCCCCGCAACCCGATCGGCTGGCTGATGCTGGCGCCGTCGGTGCTCTTCCTCCTGGACGCCGTCGCCGGGGCCGTTGACGTGATCGACTACCGGCTCGGCGGCCACCTTCCCGGCGGGCCGGTGGCGGTGCTGCTTTACCAGTCCTGGGCGCCGCTGATCGCGCTGCTTCCCCTGGTCGTCCTGCTTTTCCCGGACGGCCGGCTGCCGTCGCCGCGCTGGCGGTGGCCGCTGCGCGTCTATGTCGCGCTTGGTCTTGCTTTCACGGCGTCGCTGACCGCCCTGGCGGCCGTCACGATGATCGAGCACGGCATCCACGTCGATGCCATCGGGCAGCTCACCATCTTCGACCGCAGCTCCGGTCCGGGGTCCGGTGCCACGGCGGTCACGTTCCTGCTGTTCCTGGGGTTCTGGCTGGCGTTTGCCACGCGGCAGGTGGTGAGCTGGCGCCGCGCCACCGGGGACCGGCGCCAGCAGTACAAGTGGCTGATGAGCGGCGGCGGGATCTGTGCGATCCTTCTGGTAGCTTCCGTCATCACAGGCGGCCACCGGGGTGTCTGGCACGTGGTGAGCGGGATACTCACGGTCGGGCTGGTGGCGCTGCCGGTGGGGATCGGCGTCGGGATCCTCAAGTACCGGCTGTACGAGATCGACCGGATCATCAGCCGCACGCTCGCCTACGCCATCGTCACCGGGTTGCTCGTCGGGGTCTACGCGGGGCTGGTGCTGCTGGCCACGCGGGTGCTGTCCGTGCACGCGCCGGTGGCGGTCGCCGCGTCCACCCTCGCCGCCGCCGCGCTGTTCGCCCCGCTGCGCCGGCGGGTCCAGCACGTCGTGGACCGCCGGTTCAACCGGGCCCGCTACGACGCGGACCGCACCGTCGCGGCGTTCAGTTCCCGCCTGCAGGACGCCGTCGACGTCGGCACGGTCCACGACGACCTGCTCGCCGTGGTGGCCGGCTCGCTGGAGCCCGCGCACGTCTCGATCTGGATCGCCGGAGGCGACCCGTGACGCCGGCCACCACGGCCCGGCGCGGCGGATGGGCCGCCCCCGCGGTGTGCCTGGCGGCGCTCGGCACCCTGGCGGCGCTGTCCACCGTGGCCCCGGTGCCGCTGGCGGTGCTCGCCCACCAGAACGTGAACGGGCGGCGCATGTGTCGGTCTGGGTCGCCGCCACGAAGACCGGCGGCGGTTACCCGGCGGCGGCCTTGCGGGCCCGGTAGGCGGCGACGTGCAGCCGGTTTCCGCAGGTGCGGCTGTCGCAGTAGCGCCGCGACCGGTTGCGGGACTCGTCCAGGAAGGCGTCACGGCAGGTGGGTGACGCGCAGTTCGGCCTTTTGTTCGGCGGCTGGCAGTTGCACATTGGCTGGCAGAGCTTCGGCTGGCTGCTGCTGCTGGCCATCACCAGCCAGACCGCGGGCTGGCTGCTGATCACCTCGTCGCTGCCACGGCTGCCCGCCGCGCTGTCGTCGCTGCTGCTGCTGCTCCAGCCGGCCGCCTCGATCCTGCTGGCCGCCGCCGTGCTCGGCGAGCGCCCAACGGTGCTCCAGCTTGCGGGCGCGGTGCTGGTGTGCGCCGGCGTGCTCGCGGCGTCGCGTACTAAGAGCCCGCAGACGAACAAACCGTCGGCGCGATCCCCCAACGGCCCAGGCCGCCGCGCTGACATGCCGCCAGAACCTGCGGTTTGTTCCGAGGCGACTCCTAAAGGGAGATCCAGTCCGTCACGATCGCCGGGCCGTCGTCACCGGGCGGTGGCCGAAGCCGCAGGCTCGCCGGGCCTGGCGGGAGCGTCCCGGACCGGAACCGGCCCAGTTCGTCCGCCTCGACCGTGACCGTGTCCCCGGGATGGCGGATGTCCACGGTGGCACGCTGCGGCGGGGCGATCTGCCCCAGGACGGTGCGCCCGGGCCCGGCGCTGGTCACCTCGACGTCGATGGTCAGCCCGCCGGCGGCGAACGAGACCAGGCGCTGGCCGGGCGGGCCGCGCACCAGCGACGCCTCGTCGGCGTCGATCAGCGAGTCGTAGGTCAGCTCGGCAAGCTCGGCGTCGATGTCCCGCCACGCGAACGCATCGACGGCCGCCCCGAGCAGCTCGGCGGGTACCGGTTCGGTGTCCGCGGCCAGCCGCCTGAGCTGCTGTTCCAGCTCGTCGTCTGGCTCGTGCATCTCTGGGTCTCCCGTGTCTGGCGTCGTCATCATGAAGAGGGCGAAACCTCGTTCTTGATACCTGCCAGCTCCTCGCGGAGCCGGTCCAGGCAGCGCGCCCTGGTCGGGCCGATGCTGCCGAGCGGCAGCCCGAGCGCGGCGGCCACCTCCGCGTAGCTGGGGGGCGGCGACGCCATCAGGACCCGGAGCAGTTCGCGGCAGCGCCCGGGCAGCCGCCCAAGCGCCCGCCACAGTGCCGCGGCCTGCGCCGCGTCCTCCCGTTCCTTCTCGGCGGCCAGCACCGCCTCCTCGGTGGGGTTGCCCACGGCGGGGGAGACGTCGAGCCGGTCCATGTCGTCGGTGGGTGTCGTCTTCGCGGCCGAGCGCAGGTGCTGCAGGCATTCCCTCCGGGCGGCCGTGGCGAGCCAGGCGCCGATCCGGTCGGGGTGCTCGATCCGGCCGATGTGCTCGGCCAGGCGCAGCCAGGTGGTCTGGAAAACGTCCGCGGCGTCGGCGTTCGCCAGCCGGTGCGCCCGCGCGACCGACCAGACCAGGCCGCTGAACCGGCCCACCAGCCCGCGCCAGGCCGTCTCGTCGCCGTCGGCCGCGCCGCGCACCAGTTGGCCGGTGTCGTCCGGATCCACGTAAGCCCTCCGTCAGCAGCGGCAATGCCCCGCCGCACGGTGCCCGCCACCGCAGCAGCAGCATGCCAGCCGGTCATCGCGCTCACCGGTATCACACGGCCACAGGACCGGGCCCACCCCGGGGACGTGCTGGGCACGCGCCTCCGCGAGCAGGGAACCGGCCGCCTGGCGGCCGTTCTCGCCGGTGCGGGTGATCCGGGCCGCGATCAGGCCGGCCACGAGCGGCGCGGCGAAGGACGTGCCGCTCCACCTGGCCATGCCGTGGAAGTGATGCGAGCCCGTGTTCGGCGGCTCACGGTAGTGATAGATGCCGTGCGCGTAGGCGTTGACCAGGTCCTCACCGGGGGCGTACACGTCTACCCAGGGCCCGTGGTCGCTGAAATGGGCTCGGGCCCGGCCGGTGGCGGCGAGCGCACCTACCGCCACAACATGGGGGAAGGCCGCCGGCCAGAATGGCCTGCGGCTGGAGTTGTTGCCCGCCGAGGCGACCAGCACCGTGCCCTGGTAATGGCGGTAGCCCTCCCAGAACGCCTCGAAGCCCAGCAATGGCAGGTCTTTGCGCGTCGCCCCGCCCGCGGACAGGCTGATGACGTCCGGCGCCAGGCTCAGGCCCTCCCGGAGCCGTAGCACGATCTGGTGCTCGGCAATGGCCCCGGCCTTGTTGAAGTCCCTGGCGACCACGACCTTCGCGGCCGGCGCCATGCAGCGGGCGACCCCGGCGATGAACGTCCCGTGGCCGGCGTAGTCCGGGATCGTCGTGACACCGCCCTCGTGCAGCAGCGGGTCCACGGTCCCGGTGACCCCGGCCAGCCAGGAATGCCCGGCCGCGGCGCCGTCCAGCAGCCCGGTGTCGGGCACGTAGATGAACGTGCCGCTGCCACTTCCCGCGCACGGTCCCGGATCGGGCAGCGCGCCGTCGGGCACGCCCTCGGGCTCGGCGGCCGGGCAGGCCCAGACCGGCGTGACCGACAGGATGTGATCCGGCGTCGCGACGCCCACGCCGAGCCTGGCGTCGATCTTGTCCAGCAGCCGGGGGACGTCACGGGCCCCCACCGAGAACAGGCTGACCCCCGGGAGCAGGCCCTCGGCCGCGACGAACTCCTGGCCCCGCTCGCCGGGCTCGTCCTCCTCCTCCAGCAGCCGGGCGACCTCCGCCAGGTACGCGTCGCGGACCAGGATCACGCCGCGCACGTAGAGGTAGTCGAGGGTGCCATCATCAAAAAGCTTCTTTCCGAAGCTTTCCCCGAATGCACCCTCGATTAGGTCAAGCTGAATTTCCAGCTTTGTGAGCGGGCGCTCACCCGCCGTCTCCGAAGATTCCATCGCAAACCTTTGTGGTCATCCGCGGCCGACGCCCTTTGCCCTGCTCACCAGCCGACTTTGACGGAAATATTATGACTTCGCCTTCCTATTGTCCCGTGGACCGCCCGAATGGCCAGGTTTAACATCTGGTGTATGGCTGGCGGCCCGCGCCCCGGCGGGGACGCCCCCGGCGGGATCCTCGACCTGCTGCGGCTGGCGAGCGATCGCCCCCGCGAGGCCCAGGCGAAGGCCCACGCGATCCTGGCCGCTGGCCCCGCCCCCTACGAGGCCTCCGTCGCGCGCCAGGCGATCGGAATGCTACACCGGGAGTTCGGCGATCTCGATGCAGCCACGGCGGAACTGAGCGCCGCGGTCCGCCTCGCCCGGGCGTCGCGGTCCACGGAGCGCGAGGCCGACGTCCTGGCCACGCTGGGCGTCACGCTCACCTACCGGGGCCGCAGCCGCAGCGGGCTGGCGGCGCTGGGCCGGTCCCTCGACCTGGTCGGCGGTGCGGCCGCGGCGCGGGTGCTGGTGCGGCGGGGCATCGCGCTGTGGGTGCTCGGCCGGCACGCCGAGGCGCTGGACGACCTGGGGCGCGCGATCCGGGTGCTGCGCGCGGCCGGCGACGGCCTGTTCGAGGCCCGGGCGCGCACCGCCCGGGCGCTGGTCCACCTGGCCCGGGGCGCCGCCCACCGGGCGGAGCAGGACCTGGCCCGCGCCGACCACCTGTACGCGACCATGAGCCAGACCGTGGAAGCGGCCTTCACCTGGCACAACCGCGGCATCGTGGCGTACCGCTCCGGCGACATTCCGGCCGCGCTGTCCTGCCTGGACGAGGCCGGGCAGCGGTACCGGCGGCTCGGCGTGCCGATGCTGGAACTCGCCATCGACCGGTGCGCCGTGCTGCTCGCCGCGGGGCTGCCCGGCGACGCTCTCGCCGAGGCGGACGCCGTGCTCGGCGGCGACGGCCGCGGCGGTGGCCGCGCCGCCCGGCGAGCCGAACTGCTGCTGGCCGGTGCCCGGGCCGCGCTGGCCGGCGGGGAGCCCGGGCCGGCCGCCGCCCGGGCGCGGGCCGCGCAGCGGCTGTTTACCGCCCAGGGCCGCCCGTGGTGGCGGACCCACGCTGGCCTGCTGCTGCTGCAGGCCCGCTGCGCGAGCCGGCCGCCGTCGGCCCGGCTGCTGCGCCAGGGCGCGCAGGTCGCGGCCGACCTGGACCGGCTCGGCTCCGGCGACGCGGCGCAGGCGCGCCTGCTGGCCGGGCAACTGGCCCGCGCGCTGGGGCGGCCGGCCGAAGCCGAGGCCCACCTGCGCGCGGCGGCGCGCAACCGGTACCGCCGGGTGACCGCGCTGGCCCGGACGCAGGGCTGGCTCGCCGAGGCACTTCGCGCTGGCGCGGCCGGCGACCGGCGGCGGCTGCTCGCGGCCTGCGGCCGCGGCCTGGACGTCCTGGACGAATACCAGCTCACGCTCGGTGCCTCGGAACTGCGCGCGCAGGCCACCGCGCACGGCACGGAACTCGCGGCGCTGGCCCAGCGCGCGGCGCTGGGCACCGGCCGGCCCCGGCTGATGCTCTCCTGGAGCGAGCGGTGGCGGGCCACCGCCCAGGCGGTCCCCGCCGCCCGCCCGGCGGACGACGCAGGGCTCCAGGCCGACCTGACCGCGCTCCGCGACGTGACCAGCCGGCTGGACCGCGCCCGGGCGGATGGCGACCCCGCCGGGCACTTCCGGCGGGAGCAGTTGCGCCTGGAGGCCTCGGTCCGGGCCAGGGTGCTGCGCTCCCGGCACGACCGCCGCGGCGGTGCAGGGGAAGTGGAGAGGGACGGGGAGGTGGGTGGGGCGTGGGGGTTCAGCGCCGAGGAGTTCCTCGCCGCGCTCGGCGAGGTGACCCTGGTCCAGATCGTCGCGATCGACGGCGACCTGCACTTCCTGGTCTGCGGCTCGGGCCGGGTCAGGCACCTGCGCGGCGGCCGCGCGGAGGAGGCGGCCAGCGAGGTCGGGTTCGCGCGGTTCGGCCTGCGCCGGCTGGCACACCGCCGCGGGGCGGGCGGCCGGGCGGGCCTGGCCGCGCTGGAGGCCAGCGGGCAGCGGCTGGAGGCGATCCTGCTCGGCCGGGCGGCCCGCTACCTCGGCGGCGGCCCGGTGGTCGTGGTCCCGCCCGGCCGGCTGCACGCCGTCCCCTGGGCGATGCTGCCCGCCCTGCGCGACCGCGCGGTCAGCGTCGCGCCGTCGGCGCGGGCCTGGCTGCAGGCCCGCGCGGTGGTGCCGCCGGCGCGCGCGGCGCCGGTGCTCGTCCGTGGGCCCGGCCTGGGCACCGGAAGCGAGATCCCGGCGCTGGCGGCCACGTACCCGGATGCCATGGTGCTCGGCTCCGGGACCGCCACCGCGCGCCGGGTGCTCGCCGCCCTGGACGGGGCCGGGCTGGCCCACATCGCCGCTCACGGCAGCTTCCGTGCCGACAGCCCGCTGTTCTCCTCGCTGCGCATGGACGACGGGCCGCTGACCGTCTACGACCTGGAGCGGTTGCGCCGCGCCCCGTACCGGGTCATCTTTTCCAGCTGTGACTCCGGGGTGCTCGCCCCGGCGGGGGCCGACGAACTGCTCGGCCTGGCCCACAGCCTCGCCCCGCTCGGCACGGCCGGCATCATCGCGAGCGTGGTGCCGGTCAACGACCAGGTGACGGTGACGCTGATGACCGACCTCCACAAGCACCTGGGCGCCGGGGCGACGCTTGCCCAGGCGCTCCGGGACGCCCGCGCCAGCACCGGAGATGACCCGGTCCACGCCGCCACCGCCTGGTCCTTCCTGGCCCTGGGCCCCGCCTGACCCTCACCGCCGGGCCACGGCCGGCGCTCTGGCACCCTGGGGCCGGCCCGGCCGCCGTTCCCGGGAGGCTTAGGGCCCGGCGGCCCCCCGCCCCGCCGCCGGGCCGGCGCGCCGGACGAGGAGAGCGACCCGGCGCGCCGCCACCTGGCCAGCCCCCGTCCGGCCGGGCCCAGGCGCGCCACGCTCCCCGGGCGCCCGTGCGCCCGCGAAGCCAGCCCTGAACCCCCCCAAACGCTGACCCGCACCCATACAGAGCACGAACCCCCCGGCGAAATACACCCACCCACGATCCCCGTCCGCTCGCGGCCCAGGCCAGCCCCCGAACCCCTCTCGCGTTGCCCCACCCCCGTCACCGCGGCACTCCCGGCCCAGCCCGCAACCCTCCCGCGTTACCCCTACCCCCGTCACCGCTCCGCGAGTACCCCCGTCACCGCTCCGCGAGCGGGCCGGGGCGGACTGGCAGACGGCGTTATGCCGGGTGCCAGTCCACCCCTGCCCGTCCCACACCCGCCCCGAAAGATTGGGGGCCAAGAGGGACGTCAGTCGGGGACGGCGAGGATGACGTCGGAGGCCTTGATCACCGCGGTGACCTCGCTCCCCTCGGCCAGGCCGAGCTGGCGGACCGCTTCCACCGTGATCGAGGCGACCAGGCGCACCTCACCCGCCTGGAGTTCCACGTTGGCGATCGCCTCGCCGGCGTTGATGCCGGTCACCCGCGCTGGGATCTGGTTGCGCGCACTGAGCTGCATATTCGAGACTCCGCGAAATTGATCGACTTTGCGTACCAGGCCCACGCTATCGCCGCCGCCGCGCGCGCAGCGGGACATGGCCACGGGAAGCGGCCGGCGGCGGAACCAGGCAGGCGGCCGGAAGGCGTTTGGCATCGCTTGCGCGGTTACGGCGGCAGCGCCGGTACGGCAGCGGAGCCTGCGCCTGCCGGCGCAGCCACGACGCCGGCTGGGCTCACTCGGCGGCCATCGCGTGCCAGGTCCATCCCGCCGCCCTGCGGTCCGCGACGTAGCCCTGCCATGCTGCCGAAGCCGAGCCGGGCCGCGACCTGGGCCGCGCGCTGGCGCGCCCGGTGCCGCTTCGCCGCGCGCACCGTGGTGGGGAGGCCGTGCCGGCGGAGCGCGGCCGTCACCGCGTGGTGCGTCAGGCCCGCGCGGAGAACTCCTCTAGGCTCGGATCCATGAGCACGTGGCCCACGCTGTCGCTGCCGGAATGGACCGTGCTCGCCGTGGTATCCGAACGTCCCACACACGGGTTCGCCATCGCCCAGCTCACCGCGCCGCACGGCGAACTGGGCCGGATCTGGCACATCCCCAGGCCGGTCGTCTACCGGTCGATCGGGCGGCTGCTGGACCTCGCCCTGCTGACCCCGGGGGCGGTGGAGTCCGGGCGCGGCCCCCAGCGGACCCTCTACTCGGTGACGCCCGCCGGGCGCGAGGCGGTGCTGCGCTGGCTGGACACCCCGGTTACCCATATCCGTGAGGTCCGCTCACACCTGCTGCTCAAGCTGGCCATGCTGGATCGCGCCGGGGGCGACCCGAGCGGCCTGCTGGAACGGCAGAAGGCGGCGCTGGAGCCCATCGCGCAAGCGATCAAGGAGGAACGGCCCGGTTCCCGCGGCTTCGACGCGACCCTGCTGGCGTGGCGCCGGGCTACCACCGCCGCGACCCTGAACTTCCTCGAGGAGCTGACCCGGGCGACCGCGGCCGCGGGATCCCGCTGAGCCACGGCCGCCCGGGCCGCGAGCCTGCAGGGCGTCGCGCGCTGCGCGCGGGAGGCGAGCCGCCCCGGCGCTACTTGCGGGGCGCCTTGGGCTTCTTGACCTTCGGCGGCAGCGCGCTGACATGCGTCAGCGCGCGCTCCACCCACTGCGCGGCCACCTCGGGCGTCGCGCGCCAGGCCCCGGGCAGGCTGGTGTACCCGCCCATCGGCCGCTCGGCCGGGCCGAACGGGCCGGAGCCCTCGATGCCCTCCAGTTCGGCGCGCCCCGCGTCGTCGAGCCGGACGCCCACCGCGGGGCCGAACAGCCCGGCGAACATGTTCCCGTGCACGAACGCGCCGAGGTTGCCGAACATCGGCTTGATCTCGACCACCGGGTCGCCGGGCAGCACGGACCGGAAGAAATCCTTGTCCGCCTCGCTCGGCTTGGGTATTTCCATAGCCTGCTCCCTCGGCCGGGCCCGGCCAGCCGCTACGCGGCCGCCGGGGCCTGGAAGATGCTGAACACCGCTCCCTGCGGGTCGGTGACCACGGCCATCTTGCCGATCGGGGTGTCGAACGGCGCCACCATGACCGAGCCGCCCAGTTCCTGGATCCTGGCAGCGGTGGCGTCAGCGTCCGCGACCGCGAAGTAGACGTGCCAGTGGTTCGGGACGCCCTCCATCATCGGCGGCGTCGTGCCGCCGACCTCCTTGCCGCCCGCCTGGAACATGGTGTACTTGTCCGCGCCCATGTCCACGGTGGCGGTGGTCAGCCCGACCACCTGCTCGTAGAACGACTCGGCCGCCGGGTGGTCGGTGATCAGCTCGTTCCATACGACGGTGCCCGGCTCGTTCACCAGCGTGGCGCCGATGTGCTGGTTGGCCTGCCAGAGCGCCACGGCGGCACCGCCCGGGTCCAGCACGAAGGCCATCCGGCCCGCGTCCATCACGTCGAACGGCTCCATGGCGACCGTGCCGCCGGCCGGGCCGACCTTGGCGGCCGCCTCGTCGGCCGACTCGACGGCCAGGTAGGTGTTCCACATCGGCGGCGCGCCGGCGGCGAGCAGTTCCGGCGACTGCGGCGCGATCGCGGCAACGCTCGCGTCGCCGATCTGGGCGAGCGAGTACACCGCGCCCGCGTCCATCGGCTGGTCGTCGTAGGTCCAGCCGAAGATCGCCCCGTAAAAGGCCTTCGCCGCGGCCTGGTCGGTGGTCTGCAGGTCCACCCAGTTGGGCGTGCCCTGCGTGTAGGAATCACGTGCTGGCATGACGTTCCCCTCTCCCGGAGAAGCGGCGCGTGTGAGATTGTCCGGCGCCGGCGGCGCGCGGCCGGCCACCGCGGTGCGTAACCCCTGGTGAGCGCGCAAGATCGTGGCGTCCCGCAGGCCGGCGGCCGGTGCGAATCCCGCCGCGCAGGTGCAGGACCACGTTCGAGACACTACCGGAGTCCCGCGACGGGCCGCCGGTCAAGGGCACCATCATGACGCTGCGATACGCGGGCCCGTGGCCAGCGGGATCCGTCCCACGCGGGGGGCGCGGGGCCGGGCGCGGCCGGCTGGGTGCGGCCCAGCGTCGAGGAGTACATCGACGGCCAGCGGTGGAGCAGCTACACACCGCCGCCGCCTTGATGGCAACGCGCCCTTGCAGGACCTCTAGCCGGGCCAGTGGTGGCTGGTGACCTGGCCGCCGGTCACGGTGACCTGGGCGGCCGGGGTGTCGTGGTCGCGCCAGATCGTGTAGCGGCCGGTGGACAGCCCCCCGTACACGGCCGCGTACCTGGTCCCGCCCGGCCCGGGCCGGGCCCGGACCGCGGCGTGCGTCCGCGGCGCGCCCGGGGCCGCGGCGCTGATCTCGATCTCGGCGCCCAGCAGCCCGGCCGGCGTGTACAGGACCAGCGCGCCGGTGCCGGCGCCGAGGTCAAGCAGCACCGTGCCCGCACGCGTGGGGCCGTACCTGTGACCGGCCGGGTCATGGCTGTGCTCGGTCATGGGCTACCTTCCGGGTCGGCCGGGCCCCCGGCGGGGCGCCGGGCGCCGGCGCAGGCTGGAGGACCCGGGGCCGGCGCCCGCACCGCCGGGAGGCGATCAGGAGGACGGGTTGTCGAAGCCGTCGTACGGCACCCCGAGGTAGGGGAACGTGTTCAGGTACGGCGCCTTCACGCTGGCGTTGGTCAGGCCGTCGGTGACCACGCCCGCGGCCGCGTCCGGCGTGAAGCTGGGGTCCACGAGCGCGAAGGTCAGGCCCGCGACGGCCCGCAGTTCGACCGTGACGATGTCGTCGAAGACCCGCCGTCCGTTCGGGAACCCGGCAAGGTCACCGCCGAGCAGCCCGAGGATGTTCGGGCTGCTCGACGGCGGAATCGCCGTGTTCAGCCGCAGCATGTCGGACAGCACCGCGCCGGTGTTGTTCTGGAAGTTGGGGATGATCCCGCTCGGGATCCCGGTGAGCAGGATGGCCTCCAGGTCGGCCCGCGCCTTGCCGGACTTGACCAGCGCGGCGAGGTTGGGGAACACGCCCGGGTACAGCGTGGGCAGCGCGGCGGCGAGGCCGGGCTGGGCGTAGTAGTGAGCGAACTGCTTGTCCCCGGCGGGCGGCAGGGTGTTCCACAGGTCCTTGTCGCCCAGCGCGATGATCACCTCGTTGATGAGCGGGTTGCCCAGCCGGGACACCTGCCGGAACGGCCCGCTGGTGGCGGTCCGGCCGGTCTCGGCGTCGAACGCGCTCGCGGACTGGCGGCTCGCCGTGGTCCACACCCCGATCACGGACTTCGGGTCGGACTCGCCGCTGGCCCCCGGCTTCACCAGTTCGCTGATCGGCACCTGGATCGCGATCGAGTGCACGTTGAGCTGGTTGGTCGCGTTCACGCCCGGGGCCGGTCCGGAGAACACGTGCATCCCGTACTGGTTGTGCAGGTTCTCGAACGGCCGCAGGTCGCCTAGGTCGAAGATCGCGCCGAGGTCCACGTAGAAGCCCTCGGCCCGCTGGCCGGCGAAGACCTTGATGCCGTTGCCGAGGTCGTGCACGGCGGACTCGGCGAGGCTGGCGTAGTTCGGGGTGGACAGCGGGCCGATGTTGCACGGCGGGGAGGCCAGGTCCTTGCCGAGTTCGGTGCCGGTGCCGCCGTTGTCCATGAGCTTGCGGACGGAGTAGAACTGGCGGCTGTTCCAGTTCGGGCTGTTCAGCGCCGTGATCGGACCGGTGTTGTAGAGGAACGTATCCGGGTTCCGCAGCCGGTTCTGGAACGTGAACCGGTAGGTGACGTCGGCCAGGCCGTCGCCGTCGTTGTCGACGTGGATCTCGTAGCGGACGTCGTCACCGAACTGGTAGAAGTTCGGCCCGCCGGCCGGCTGCTCGAGCGGGATGTAGTTGGCGATCAGCGTGACCGTGTTCGGCTGGTCGGGGCTGACGAACGCGTAGAGGTCGGTGCTGTCGGCCACCGGATCCTTGGAGATCTCGGGAGCTTCGCGATGGGAAGACATCGGTTACCTCACAAGCTTGTCGTGGGACGTGCGCCTGGCCGGTTCCGGCGTGCGGCGCTGCGGTGCTGGGTCGGGCGGGCATCGGGTTGTCGGGCAGGGCGGGAGCACACCGATCCCGGGCAGCACCGGTCAGGTGTCCGGCGGGATGCCACGGGTGGCCTGGTCTTGAGGTCGGGGTGCGGCAAGAGGTCGGGGTGCGGCAAGAGGTCGGGGTGCGGCAAGAGGTCGGGGTGCGGCAAGCCCGGGATCTGTGGGGCGGCCTGGTCCTGGGTGGGGGTGCGGCAGCCTTCGGATCGGCGGGTGCGGTGGGCTGCGAAGCCGGGGGGTGCGGTGCGTGGTTGATGCGGCTCAAAGAACCGAGCG
>Ga0207646_10001023_pt1 | contig 35723 bp, 34 predicted proteins | sample KBSK5502metaG_FD_184343 | JGI IMG/M metagenome (GOLD analysis project Ga0207646, IMG submission 184343) | Corn, switchgrass and miscanthus rhizosphere microbial communities from Kellogg Biological Station, Michigan, USA - KBS K5-50-2 metaG... | ecosystem: Host-associated > Plants > Roots >... | reverse complement strand
GAGCGCGAGCGCGCCCATGGTCTGCGCGGGCCGCGCGTAGTCGATCGGCGTGCGCGACGGCATCACCACCGCCTCGCCGGTCAGGACGTCCTCCGCGCGCTGGTTCGTGCACACGGTGCGCAGGCGTATGCGATTCTTCTCGCGGTTGATCTCGACCACCTCGACGCGAGCCGAGATCGAGTCCCCCGACCTCACCGGCTTGAGGAACCTGAGCTCCTGCGAGACGTAGATCGCGCCCGGGCCGGGCAGCCGGGTTCCGATGACCGCCGAGATGAGTCCCGCCGTCCAGATGCCGGGAGCGATGGGCTCCTTGAACGCGGTGGCCGCCGCGTACTCCCGGTCCGAGTGCACCGGATTGTAATCGCCCACCGCGTCCACGAACTCGGCGATGTCGCCGTCCGTGACGCGACGGGTGATCTGGGCGCTGTCCCCCACCTCGATGCGTTCGATCGTCAGGCCGATCATGCGCGCTCCGGGCGGGCCGGACCGGCCGCGTCGCTCGATCGCCGAAGCACGCGGTCGAGCTTGTCCTCGAGCGCGTCGATCTTCTCCTCGACCTGCGCCACATGCCGGGCGAGCGCGGTGACCTGGGCGCGCGAGGGAATGCCGAGCCCGGCCAGCGACGCGTCGATCTGCTGCTCGGCCGCCTTCTTGGCGGGGCCGGAGACGTTGAGGAAGCCTTCGAGCTGCTTGCCCATGACCTGGGCGAAGCTGTCGGTGCCCATCGCCTGCTCCAGCACGCGGGACCAAGCGGCGATCCACTGGTCGAGAAACTGTTTCCACTGGGTCATGAGATCAGGGGACGGCGCCGCCCCCTGGGTCATCACCTTCGACCAGGCGGCCATGCCCTGGTCCATGAAGGGACGCCAGAACGCTTGCGGATCCATTGCGGGGGTAGGCGCCTGCGCCTGCCCCATCATGCGAAGCCAGGCCTGCGTGCCTTCCTCCACCTGGCGCTTCCACATGTCGAGCAGCTGCTGACTGGGGTTGTCGGCCATGACGACGCTCCTCGGCCCGGCTCAGGCTACGAGCGCGCGGCCAGCCAGGACGCCACCTTCGGCCAGCAGTGCACCGAGGCGCCGCGTCCCGCGATCAACGAGATGTGTCCACCCGGCAGCTCCACGTACTCCTTGTCGCGCGTGCTCACGAGGTCGATGAGCGGCTTCACGCAGGCGGGCGGCGCGATGTTGTCCTCCTTGGCGCCGATCGCGAGCACCGGGCAGCGGATCTCGCGCAGGTCCACGCGGCGCCCGCCCATCACGAGCTCGCCCTTGACCAGCTTGTTCTGCTGGTAGAAGTCCTTCACCCAATGGCGGAAGAATTCGCCAGGGAACGGCAGGTACTCGTTGGCCCACTTGTTGAGCGCGTTGAAGCCCACCACGTACTCCGGATTCCAGAGGTTCCACCAGAGGTTCAGGTTGGTGTTGAGATCCATGGTGGGCTTGAGCAGCTTGAAGCCCATCTTGACCATCTCGGCGGGAATGCTGCCCAGCGTGTCCACGTACTTGTCCACGTCGAAATAGCGCGGATCGAGCCACTTACCGAAGAGGCCGACGTGGGCGAAGTCGATCGGGCCCGCCATGTCGACGTAGTTCTTGAGCGGGAAGTCCGGGTGGGTGGTCACGAAACTGGCCGAGAGCGGCGCGCCCATGCAGTAGCCGAGCACCGACATCTCGGAGGCGCCGGAGGACTCGAGCGCCTTCCGAGCCAGCCGGGGGAGAATCTTCGTCACCGCGTCCTCGACGGTGAGGCCGTTGTCCTCCTCGCCGAACACGCCCCAGTCCACGAGGTAGAAGTCGAACCCGAGCGTGGTCATGTGCTCGACGAACGAGCCCTTCGGCATGAGATCGAAGATGTACGGGCGGCTGATGCCGAGATTGGGCACGAAGAGGAGCGGGGTGCGGATGGTCCGCTTGGACTGGTAACGCCAGAGCCGCGACTTGTTGGTGCGGTAGATCTCCTGGCGGGGGGTCGGCCCGACCGCGGGCTCCTTCGGATTCATGACCATCTCGCTCCAATGCTTCATGCGGAGGAAGTTGCGGTTGGCCTCCTCCCGGAGACGCGCGATCAGCTCTGGCGACATCGCCGGCATCTCTCCCATCATCGTGAAGAGCTCGTTTCTCATGGCCCCATCCTACCGCCTCGTGACGCTTCGCGTCAACCCTTGCGAACAGTCCAGGCCCCGGCGGGCATCCAGCGACCGAGCCGGCGCCGCGGCCGGTGCCCCTAGACCTGGAACAGGCTCCCCACCTTCATGGCGAGCCCCATGTCGCCCTTGAGCTTGAGCTTGCCGGACATGAAGGCCATCTGCCCGGAGAGCTTGCCGCCGGTCATGTCGAGCCAGTCCTGAGACGACATCGTGAGGGTGAGATTCGGGCTGGCCGCGGCCCCGGAGGAAACCGTGCAGGCGCCGTCCTTGATGACCGCACTCCAGGTCCCACCCTGATCACCCGTGATGTCGTACTGGATGGTGGCGTTGACCCCGGCCGCCTTGTCGGCGCGGAACCGGGAAGCCATGTTGTCGAACGTCTCCTTCACTGTCGGCATGAGTCTTCTCCTTTCTGATGTGGAGCGCCTGATGTAGAGCTCGACGTCCTAGAACGTGAAGAGGTCCATACCCCCGGTGACGGTCAGCACGGCCCCCGTGATGTAGCGCGCGCGCTCCGAGCAGAGGAACGCGACGGCGCTCGCGATGTCCTCGGGCTGCCCCTCCCGCTGCATGGCCACCCGCTTGACCATGCGGTCGTACAGCGGTGACAGATTGGCGTTCGGTCCCACGATCCCGGGTGCGATCACGTTGGAGGTCACATTGTACCGCGCTCCTTCGAGCGCGACCGACTTGGCGAACCCGATCACCCCCATCTTGCTCGTCGAGTACGCGGTCTGCCCGAAGCCGCCCATGAGGCCGGCGATGGAGGCCATGCAGATGACCCGACCCCAGCGCCGCTCGCGCATGCCCGGGAAGACCAGCTTGGTGACGTTGTAGGTTCCGGTGAGGTTGATGCGCAGGTTGAGGTCCCAATCCTCGTCCGGCGTGTCCTTGAGCTGGCCCATCGTGTAGATCCAGCCCGCGTTGTTCACGCAGATGTCGACCGGTCCCACCTCGCTCTCGGCGCGCCGGAGTACGTCGCCCAGGATCGCCCGCTCGGTGATGTCGGCCGCGTAGCCGCGCGCGGTCCCGCCCGCGGCGGTGATCTCCTTCGCGCTCTCGGCGGCCCCCTCGCCATTGAGATCCAGCACGATGACCTTGCAGCCCTCTGCGGCGAGCGCGAGGCAGTCCTGCTTCCCGAGGCTCCGGGCGCCGCCGGTGACCAGCGCGGTCTTCCCCTTGATGCCGAGGTCCACCCTATCGGCCCTTGAAGTCCGCGGGACGCTTCTGGAAGAAGGCCTGGATGCCCTCGGCCGCGTCTTCGGTCTTGAGGGTCTGAAGGAACGCCCGGACTTCGAGCTCGATGGCCTGGTCGATCGGCGCGTGGATGCCGTCGTCCACCGCCTCGATGATGAGCCGGGTGGCGACGGGCGGGCGCTTGGCCAGCTCGCGGGCCAGCGCCTTGGCGTCGGTGAGCGTCTCGCCTTCCTTGGAGAGCCGGTTCACGAGCCCGATACGGTAGCACTCGGCCGCCGGGATCTGGGTGCCCAGGATCAGGTGCTCGAGGGCCAAGCCACGGCCGATGAGGCGCGGATAACGCTGGGTGCCGCCGAAGCCCGGGGTGATGCCGAGATTGGACTCGGTCTGCCCCATCCGCGCGGTTTCCTTCAGGATGCGGATGTGGCAGCCCATCGCGATCTCGCAGCCGCCTCCGAGCGCGTGCCCGTTGATGGCGGCCACCACCGGCTTTGGAAACCGCTCGATGCGCCGGACCACGTCATTGCCGAAGCGGATGAAGGTGCCCACGTCCGCCCCCTGAAAGGCCGAGCCCAGGTCCGCGCCCGCGCAGAAGATCTTGTCGCCCGCGCCGGTGATGATCAACGCGCGCGCACCGTCGTCAGCTTCCAGCTCGGACAGGGCCGCGTTCAGCTCGCGCATGAGCGTCTCGCTGATCGCGTTGGCCGGCGGCCGGTTGAGGGTGATGATCGCGAAGCGCTCCTCGCGGCTCAGGATGAGGGTCTCGTACGCCATCGCGGGAATCTCCTCAGGCGTGACTAGAGGCGGGCGGCCACGCCCTGCAGGAACAGATCGGCCACCGCGGGGGCGGTGTCCACCAGCCGGTAGCCGCGCTTGCCGAGAACCCAGGAGGTCGCCATCTGGTCCATGGCGCCGAACAGCACCTTGGTGGCGATCTTCACGGACAGCCCGGACTTGAAGTGCCCCTGCCCGACGCCCTCTTCGAGCACGGAGCCGATCAGCGCGAAGTACGCCGCGACCTCCTGGCTTGAAGCCCCGCGGAAGAACTTCTGGCCCTGGCGTAGCTCGACCTGGACGAGCTCGGCGAGATCCGGATCCCCTTCCAGCATATGGAAGTGGAGGTGGACGAGCCGGCGCACCTTGGCGACCGCGTCGGGCTCATCGGCGATGGCCCGGCGCATCGACGAGACGAACGCGGCCATCTTCTCGCGGAAGAGCGTGATGAGGATGTCCTCCTTGGTCTTGAAGTAGAGATAGATGGTGCCGGCGGCGATGCCGGCCTCGCGCGCGACGTCCGACACCCGCGAGTTGAAGTAGCCCTTTCGCGCGAAGACCCGAACCGCGGCCTCGATGATCTGCTGGGGCTTGTCTGGATCGCGCATGGCAGGAAGTGAACCGCGGTTCATTTTATTCGGCGGTCGCGACAGTGTCAAACGGAACTTGGCCGCGAGCCGCGTGGCTGGCAGTTCGCCACGTACTCCCGCAACCGGTCGAATTCCTTCGGGGCCAGGTTGGCGAAGACGAGGACCGCGCCGCCCGAGTACGCCTCCCACACCACCGCGGGCAGCCGCAGCCGCTCGAGGCCCGGGCGCTCGGGCAGCTCCACGACCACCACGTCGCCCTCGACGAGCCGCTGGTCCGTAGTCACCCGCCCGCCCGATGCGCTCAGATCCACCGTGTGCCCGTGCGCGGTCCCCTCGGATCCGCCCTCGACCCGGATCGGCAGGCTGACCGGCACCCGCGGGAAGCGGCGGCGCATGTCGCCGCGCGAGACGAATGGCGTCACACGGCCCGCGGGCGAGTCCGACATCTTGAGGAACGCCACCCCGATGCTCTCGTGATCGCGACGCGCCACCGTGCCCACCATCTCGAGCCGCCCCGCTTCCCCCGGTAGCGTCACGCGCACGGTCACGATACTGCCGACCGCGGCCTCGGTATCGGAGCGCACCTTCATGCCCGACAGGCTCAGGTTCACGACCTCGCCGGACACGGCGCGGCCGTCGGCCGACTCCACCGTGGCCGGCCACGCCGCCGTCGCTCTGGGAAAGGCCCGCCGCTCGTGACCGCTCACCCGCCCCTCCTTCCCTCGTCGCGCGGTACGTCCGCCGCCGGCGTGGTGATTCGACCCTGACGTGTCGAGGACCCTTCTGTCAACTCCTGCCGGCGGCCCGGCGCCTTGACCGTCTCGAGACCGGCGCGTACGATGCCCCACCATGATGATCAAGTACCGCATCGGGATCATGCCGGGGCCGTGGCCGACCGGCCGCGACGGCGCGGCCTTCCTGTGGACGCTCTGCGACACGCTGGAGCGGAGCGAGGTGGACTCGATTTGGCTCTCCGACCGCCTCTCCTCTCCCGCCCCGGTCCCCGAAGTGATGACGACCCTCGCCGCCATCGCGGCGCGCACCGCTCGGCTCAAGTTCGGCCCGAGCGTGGTGGTCCTGCCCTACCGCACGCCGGTGGTGGCCGCCAAGGAAATGGCCACGGTGGACTGGCTCTCGCAGGGGCGGCTGTTCCCCGCGGTGGGCGTCGGGGTGGAGCTGCCGCGCGAGTTCGATGCCTCCGGCGTACCCTTCGCGGAGCGCGGCCGCCGCACCGACGAGGCGATCCGGGTCATGCGCCTGCTGTGGACACAAAACGAGGTGAGCTTCCAGGGTGAGTTCTACAAGCTGGACCGGGTGTCGATCTTCCCCAAGCCCTGGCAGACTCCGCCGCCGATCTGGATCGGCGGCAAGAGCGAAGCGGCCATGCGCCGCACCGCGCGGCTCGGGGACGGCTGGATCCCCTCGCTCATCACCCCCGACGAGCTGCGCGCGGGTGTCCAGAAGGTGCAGGAGCTGGCCGCCGCCGCGGGCCGCCAGGTGCCGGAAGACCACTTCGGCACCCTGATCAGCTACGCGATCGCGGACACCGACGAGGCGGCCCTCGCGCTGGCCCAGCCCTACATCCAGCGCGGCCGCGTCGACGATGCGACGATGCGGCAGTGCACCGCGTTCGGGTCGGTCGGACGCCTGCTCGAGAAGGTGGAGGAGTATGTCAAGGGGGGCGCCTCCAAGTTCATCCTGCGGCCCCTCTGCCCGCCCGACCGGATGCTCGAGCAGCTCGCCGCCGTGGCCGAGCACGTCTGCCCGGAGTATCACCGCCGCTGAGACCCCCACGCCGAGTCTAGGTCCCGCGCGCGCGGACCCGTATACTGCCGTCATGCGCCGCGCTCACGTTCTGGCCCTCGCGGGCCTGCTCGCAATGTCCGGTTGCTCGCTGATCACCCTCGACTTCCAGCCCAAGATACGGCCCCTCGAGGAGGAGACCGTCGAGGGCAAGGGATCGAGCAAGATCCTCCTCCTCGATCTCTCCGGGGTCCTCTCGGAAGACCTCCCGAGCTTCTCGCTTGGGGCGCCGGCGCCGCGCGTTCCCCTGCTGGCCCGGGTGCGCGAGGAGCTGCAGAAGGCCGAGAAGGACGAGCAGGTTCGCGCCCTCATCGTCCGCATCAACAGTCCGGGCGGCACCATCACCGCCTCCGACGTCCTCTACCACGAGCTGCTCGCGTTCAAGGAGCGCCGGAAGGTGCCGGTGATCGCCGCCATCATGGACGTGGGCGCCTCGGGCGGCTACTACGCAGCGCTGGCCGCGGACACCATCGTGGCCAATCCCACCACCGTCACCGGCAGCATCGGGGTGGTGATGGTCACCGTCAACGCGCAGGGGCTCATGGAGAAGATCGGGGTGGCGCCCCTCGCCATCAAGTCCGGACCGATGAAGGACGCGGGCTCGCCATTCCGATCGCTCACGGAGCCGGAGCGGGCGGTGTTCCAGTCCATCATCGACGAGATGTACGGACGCTTCGTGGGACTCATCGTGAAGGCCCGGAAGCTGCCGGAGGATCGCGTGCGCGCGGCGGCCGACGGCCGCGTCTACACGGCCGAGCAGGCGCTCCGGCTGGGGCTCGTGGATCGCATCGGGTATCTGGAGGACGTGGTGACGCTGGCGAAGGAGCGGGCGAGCCTCACCGAGGCGCGCGTGGTGATGTACCACCGGCCGAAGGAGTACCGCGCGAACATCTACTCGGCGACGCCCGCCCCGTCCACCGCGGAGAGCACGCTCGCCCAGTTCGCGGCCGCCCTGGGCGGAGGCGGGCCCCGCTTCCTCTATCTCTGGTGGCCCTAGCCCTCAGAGAGCCCGCGGCCGGTCGAGGGCGGCGCGGACCCGGTGTCCGAGCGCGTCGGGAGTGAACGGCTTCTGGATGAAGAGGGTGTCCGGGTCCAGGACGCCGTGGCGCACGATCGCCTCGTTCGTGTAACCGGACATGTAGAGCACCTGCATCTCCGGCCGCAGGGGCCGGAGCCGCTCCACCAGCGCCCGCCCGCTCTGTCGCGGCATGATGACGTCGGTGAGGAGGAGGTGAATCGGTCCCGGGTGCCGCTCGGCCATCACCACCGCCTCCAACGGGTCACACGCCTGTAGCACGGTATAGCCGCTGACCTCCAGGATCTCCCGCGCGAGATCGCGCACCTCGGGCTCGTCCTCCACGAGCAGCACCGTCTCATCTCCGCGCGCCACCGCGGCACTCGGCGACGTCGTGTCGTCGACCTCCGCGGACACCTGCGCCACCCGAGGCAGGTAGATCCTGAAGGCGGTGCCGCGGCCCGGCTCGCTGTAGAGCTGGATGTCGCCGCCGCTCTGCTTGACGATGCCGTAGACGGTGGCGAGTCCCAGGCCCGTGCCCTTGCCGGGGCCCTTGGTGGTGAAGAAGGGCTCGAATACCCGCGACCGCGTCTGCTCGTCCATCCCCTCCCCGGTGTCCGACACCGCCAGCATGACGTAGGGGCCGGGCGGCACGCTGAAGTGGCGGCTCGCGTAGGCCGCGTCCAGCTCCACGTCCGCGGTCTCGACGGTCAGGCGCCCGCCCTGGGGCATGGCATCGCGCGAGTTGACGACCAGGTTGACGATGACCTGCTCGATCTGTCCCGGATCGGCCTTGACGCGGCCGAGGCTCTCGGCCGGGATCACGGCCAGATCGATGTCCTCCCCGATCAGCCGGCCCAGCATGGGCTCCATCGCGGTCACCACCGCGTTGAGATTCAGCACCTGCGGTTGCAGCACCTGCTTGCGGCTGAAGGTCAGGAGCTGCTGGGTGAGCACGGCCGCCCGATCCGCGGTGGTGCGGACGAGCGTGGCGTCTCGATGGATCGGCTCCTCCGGCCGGAGGCGCGAGAGGATGAGCTGGGCCCGGCCCGCGATCACGGTGAGGAGGTTGTTGAAATCGTGCGCGATGCCGCCCGCGAGCCGCCCGACGGCCTCCATCTTCTGCGATTGGCGCAGCTGCTCCTCGAGACGCCGGCGCTCGCCGATGTCCTTGAGCACGCCCAGTGTGCCCGCGACGCGTCCGGTGGCGTCGCGAAGCAGCGAGATCGAGGCGCTCACCTCCACGCACCCGCCGTCCTTGGTGAGGAACCCGGACTCGTAGTTCCGCAGCTGACCCTCCTGGGCCAGCCGCCGCTTCACGGCTCGGGCCTCCTCCAGGCCCCCGGGATAGAGGTCGGCCACCGCGCTACCGATCATCTTCGCCGCGCGGTAGCCGAACATCGCCTCGGCCCCCCGGCTGAAATAGGTCAGGCGCCCCCGACCATCGGTGGTGATGATGGCGTCCGGCGAGTTCTCGGTGATGGACTGCAGGAAGTCGCGCGCGTCGCGGATCTCCCGGTACAGGGCCGAGTTCTCCAGGGCGACCGCGCCTTGGCCCACGAAGGCGGCCAGCAAGGTCAGCTCGTCCTCGGTATAGGTCCGGCCCGCCGCGTCGCCCAGGTTCAGCACCCCGATGACGCGTTCGCCCGCCTTGAGCGGCACCGCGAGCACCGAGCGGAAGCCGTCGGCGGTCACCCGCTCCCCCGCCCGGGCGGCCAGGTCGATCCTGGAGTCCTCGAGCACGTCGGGGGTCCAGACGGAGCGCTCCTCGGCGGCCGCGCGGCCCACGATGCCTTCGCCGACCCCCACCGTCTGCCCGCGCCAGTCCTCCGGCTCCCCGAGCCCCGCCGCCGCGATGCACACGAGCCGGGCCACCTCGCTATCGAGCCGGTAGAGGGCCGCGTGCTGGGTGCCGAAGACGCGGACCACCGTGCAGGCGATCTGCCGGGCCACCTCGGCCGGATCGAGCCCTCCCGCCAGCTCGCGCCCGGTCTCGACGAGCGCGGCCGCCGACATCTCGGTCCGGCGGCGGGCCGTGATGTCGGTATGGGCGATGACCGCCCCGCCCCCGTCGAGCGGCGTCACCGTCAACATGAACCAGCGCTCGGCCACCGACCCCTGACCGGCATAGTCCAGGGTGAAGACGGGCAGCTCGCCGCGCAGCACCCGCTTGATGCCCGCCACCGCCCGCGCGTCCGGCGGGCACCCCGCCATCACGGCGTCCCCGCAGATCGCGAAGTAGTTCTGTCCGACTCCCTCGGCCACCGCGGGGCCGGCACCGTTCTCGCGGCCAAAACGCCGCCAGGCCTCGTTGGCCGCCGCGACGTCGCCGCGCTCGTCGACGATCACGGTCATCGCGGGGAGCGAATCGAGCAGCAGCCGACCGGGACCGCCCGTCCAGGCGGCCGGCGTCGCGACGCCGGCCCGCGTGTCCGGATGCACCAGGCGGAGCGCGCCCTTCGCGGAGAGGCTCACGCGCGGGTCCGCCACCGGTCGAGCTCCTTCCTGACGCCGTCGTGGCACTCCGGACAGATGCTGTGGCTGAACTGAGCGTCGGAATGCTCGGAGACGTAGCTCTCGATCTGCTCCCAGTAGTTTCCGTCGCTCCGCACCTTCTTGCAGTAGGAGCAGATCGGCAGCAGGCCGCGCAGCACCTTCACCTCGGCCAGCGCCCGCTCGGCGGCGCGGCGCGCGGAGCCCTCCGCCTCGAACAGCGAAGCGTTGCGGATAGCGACGGCGGCCTGGTCCGCGAAAGCGTCCAGCAGTCGCTCATCCTCCGCGTCGGGACGGAAGGGCTGGCGGCTGTTCAGCGCGAGCACACCGAGGAGCACCCCGTCGAGCATGACCGGCAGCCCCAGAAAGCTCTTGAGGCCGTGGCTACGCCACCAGTCGAGCGCCACGAAGCGGCCGTCGCTGAAGACGTCGGGCACGTTGACGATGCGCCCGTAGCGGGCCACCCAGCCGAGCACCCCCACGTCGAAGGGCAGGCTCGGCACCGGCCAGTCCGCTTCCAGCGTCCGGTCGGAGAAAGCGACAAGCCGCAGCGTGCGCGAGTCGGGGCTCACCACCCAGAAGCAGGCCGCGTCCGTGCTCGCGAGCTGGCCCGCCGCCACCGTGATCTCGTGCAGGACGTGGTCGAGGTCGAGACTGCTCGAGACGAGCCGGTTGAGGCGAGTCACGGTGTGCAGGCGCTGGATCCGCGCCTGGCCCGCCGCGTAGAGGCGCGCGTGGGTGATGGCGATCGCGGCCTGATCGACGAAGCTCTGCAGGAGAGTGTCGTCCTCGGGGCTCCCCGCGAACGGAAGCCTGGAGGCGATGCCCAGGACGCCGATCGCGGTGTCGCCGTGCAGGATGGGCACCGCGATGCCGCTCCGGAGCCCGTGGTCCCCGAACCACCCGGCGGCCCGCGTCCGCGGATCCGCGTCCAGATCCGGCACGTGGATGGTCCGCCGGGCGCGGATCGCCGCGCCCGCGACGCCTTCGTCGAAGCGGAGGACGCGCGCCGGATAGTCGTCCCAGAGCGCGGGATGCGAGATGGCGCGCGCCTCGAGCGTCTGCCGGCCCTCGTCGGCGGTGTACACCATCACGAGGTCCGCGTTCATGAGCCGGGCCGCCGCGCGCGCGATCTCGTCGAGAATGTGCTCCAGGTCCAGCGAGCTCGTGATGATCCGGTTCAGCGCGGCCAGGGTGTCCGTGCGGTAGAGGCGCTCCTGCAGGTCGTCGCGCAGGCGGACGTGCTCGAGAGCCAGGGCGGCGCGATCCGCGAAGGATTCGAGATAGGAGATCTCCTCCGGATCGTACTGGTGCGGGCCCTGGGTGTTCAGCGTCAGCACCCCGACCACCCGCCCTCGGGCTTTGATGGGCACCCCCAGGTAGGTCGTGACCCCGGCCGCCCGGTCCTGCGCGGCCAGGAAGTTGCGCGGATCGTTCCGGGTGTCCGGCGAGAACAGGACCTCGCCCGTCGTCGCCACGGTTCCCGAGTAGCTGCCGGTGAGCGGAAGCTCGACGCCGACCGCCACCGCGCCCCCCGCCACCGCGGCCACCCGGAGGACCCGGCGCTCCTCGTCCAGCAACAGCACCTTCGCGTACGCGGTCCTCGCGATCCGCGCCGTCTCGGTGACGATCCGGCCGAGCATCGATTGCAGGTCGGTCTCGGTCATGACCGCGCGCTCGGCCCTCAACAGGCCCGCCATCGCGGTCTGGCGCGCCTCGAGGACGCGAGTCTGGTCCGCCACCGCGCCCTCGAGATCGGCGGAAAGCCGGGTGAAGCGCGCGACCAGGAGGTAGTGCAGCCCGACCGCGACGGCGACGAATGCGTAGTCGAACAACCGCACGCTCTGGATGACCCGCGCCGCGTGCAGCACGTCGTTGACCGAGAAGGCGAGGTAGACCGCGAAGCCGGCGAGCACCGCGCGGCGCTCCCGCGGCGCGAGCGAGCGGCTCCGCCAGACGACCCAGACGCAGTACGCGAACACCGCGAAGAGGCAGGGGACGAGGGCGGTCATGAACGGACCCGGCTCGAGCGCCCAGCACCGGCCTCCCAGACGATCGGTGCGCAGGTAGACCTGGCTCGTGACGAGGCCCTCGCCGAGCCACACGAAGGCGAGTAGGGCCAGGTCGGCCGCGGCGACTCCGGCCAGCACCGGCCGCGGCACCGGGTCGCCGGCGAGGGCGTGGCTGAGACCGACCATCACCACGATCAGGAGCAGCGAGCTGGTCCACGCCAGGCGCGCGCCCACTCCGCCCCAGTCGGGACTTTCCGCCACCGTCTGGAGATAGTGGCTCAGCAAGACCAGGAGGGTGTTGGCGCACCACGCGACCACCCAGGGATGGAGCGCCGCGCGTCGACGCCCGAGCCACAGAAGGACTTGGTGCACGGCCACCGTCGCGACCACTCCCATCAGGAGTAGCTGCGGCGTGGCGGCGCTCGGGTTGAACGAGATCATGATGGTTCGCCCGGGAGCGGGTGTCCCGTGACTAGAGCCCGGGCGCGCGCGCCGGGATGCCGTAGCGCCTCATCTTGGCGTGCAGCGTCGTGTAGTTCGTCCGGAGCAGCCGCGCCGCCTGGCTCTTGTTGCCACGCGTAGCGGCGAGCGCGCGACGGATCGCCTCGCCCTCCGCCTCGGCCACCGCCGCGTCCACGATCTGCCGCAGCGAGAACGCCCCGACCCGCATATGTCTGGGCGCCGGGACCGGGTCGCCGGCGGATTCGCGATGATCCGCAGCGGGTTCGAGGGGCCGGAGCGCCGGCAGCTCCGGTCCCCCGCCCGGGAGCAGCCCCCCGAGCGACCGGGGTGCCCGTGCGACGGGAGCCTTGCTCGACATCCGGGGCGAGACGGCTTCGACAGGGCCCATACGTAGCCTCCTCCAGTGGGTTGCCAATGCGACTGGGGCAAGAGGGGTGCCACGAGCGCAGCGGGAGTGGCGGATTGTCACCCGGGAAATTCAGTCAGCTACACCGGGGACTTGTCGACGTGCCGGTCAGCGGGGGACGGAGGAGCACGACGCTTCGGTGGCGCGACGGCTCCAGAACTATGGCGGCTGCGCCATAGCGGAGCGACCAGACCGGCGGCTCAGCGGGGAGAGAAGTCCCGCGCGGAGATCCCGTAGCGCTTCATCTTGGCGTGAAGCGTCGTGTAGTCGGTGCGGAGCAGGCGCGCGGCCTGGCTCTTGTTGCCCTTGGTGGCCCCCAGAGCGTGGCGGATCACTTCGCGCTCCGCCCGGACCGCCGCCAGCTCGGCGACCTCACGGAGTGAGAGCTCTTCCCCGCTCGGCTCGGCGGCGGCCCGTGACGGGATCGGGGCCGAGGCGTTCAAGGCCGGGATGTGCTCCGGCGTCACCACGTCCGTGGCCAGGAGCGCCGCCTTGCGGATCACGTTCTTCAGCTCGCGGACGTTGCCGGGCCAATCGTGGCGGAGCAGCGCCTGCATGGCCTCGTCCGAGACCCGGCGAACCGGTCGGCGCAGCTCCATGCTCACCTCGTCGAGGAACCGTTGCGCGAGATGCGTGATGTCCTCGCGCCGGCTCCGAAGGGGAGGTAGCGTGATCGTGAACTCGCTGAGCCGGTAGTAGAGATCGGCCCGGAAGCGGCCGGTCTTGACCCCTTCCTCCAGCTCCGTGTTGGTGGCCGCGATGATGCGCGCGTCCACCGCGACCGCCCGCGCGCTGCCGAGCGGGTGGATTTCACGTTGCTCCAGCGCACGGAGGAGCTTGGCCTGCGTGGCCAGCGGCACGTTGCCAATCTCGTCCAGGAAGAGCGTGCCCCCCTTCGCGAGCTGAAAATGCCCTTCGCGCTTCGCCTGCGCACCCGTGAAGGCCCCGCGCTCGTGGCCGAACAGCTCCGACTCCACGAGGGTCTCGGGAATCGCGCCGCAGTCCACCGCCACGAACGGGGCCTGCCGCCGCGGGCTCTGGTGGTGGATGGCCCGGGCCACCAGCTCCTTGCCCGTCCCGGTCTCCCCCTGGACGAGGACGGTGAAGTTGGATTCGGCGACCTGCGACACCTGCTGGATCACCTGGGCGATCGCGGAGCTTCCCCCCATCCGCTCGGCGAGCGAGCTGCCCGGTCCCTGCCGCTTCAGCTCGTCGATTCGCGACCGGAGCTGGTTGCGCTCGAGGGCGCGCTCGAGGGTGAGGGCCAGCAGCTCCACGTCGAACGGCTTCGTGAGGTAGTCGTAGGCCCCGAGCTTCATGGCCCGCACCGCGGTGGCCAAGTCGGCGTGCGCGGTGCAGATGATGACCGGGACTTCCGGGTCCAGGCGCTTGATCTCGGGCAGGGCGTCCAGTCCACCCATCCGCGGCATGGTGAGATCCATCAGGATCACCGCGGGACGCTCGCGCGGCACCTGCTGCAGGGCGGCCTCGCCGTCGGCGGCGGTGACGACCTCATATCCCTTGCTCTGGAGGACGGCAGCGAGAAGCGATCGGATCTCCGGCTCGTCGTCGACCACCAGGATCTTGGCCATCAGGTCATCCCGTCGTCCGCATCTGGTAGATGGCGACGTGCCGGATGGCGGCGACCGGCCGTGAGCCCTCGGCGAGCAGGAGGAGGTCCATCTCCACGAACTCGTGTCCCTTGCCCTGGAACAGGTTCTTCACCTTGGCGCGCGTCTCGAGGCGCTCGCCCACCCTGGGCACGCTCAGGTGCTGGCCGTGGCTCTCCACGTGGATCCACGGGCTCACCCGCACGTTTCGATCGAGAGCCCGGTTTGCCTGGTCCAGATAGAGTCCGGGATGCGCCGGCGCGTCGGCGCCACGATACATCGGCAGCGTCTCGCTGACTTTCAACAGGAACGCGTCCACGACGGCCCGCTCCAGGATGAGCTGCGGGGTCCCGAGCACGGTGCGACTCTCGAGGAACGCGCGGCTCGCGAGCGGCCGCTCGGCGGGCAGTGGAGCGGCCGGGTACGCGGTCGAGTCCGGCAGCGGCAGGAGGGCGCCGAGCGGCAGCCCCATCGTGGCCGTCGCGCAGACGTCGTCCTCGTCGTTCACCACGCGGGCCTGGATGGTGACCTCGTCCTTGGAGTGCGCGGCGACACTGGCCCACACCGTGACCGGCTGGCCGAAGTAGACGGGCTTGGCGAAGCGCACCGAGAACGTGCCGTGGTCCAGCCACGCGCGGCCGAGCGCCGCCGCCACCGGGTGCGTCATCCACGAGTACACCGTCACGCCGGGGACGAGGCCGCCGCGAAATCCGAACTCGCGGGCCAGTCCGTCCTCGTGAATCTTGTTCTCCCAGGCGTCGTGCGTGGGGGTGGCGCTCACCCGATACTCGGGCAACGCGGTTCCGACGACGAGGGCGTCGAGGCTCATCGCCGGATCAGGGCTCGAGCTGCTTCTTGCCGCCGTAGCCTCCCGCGAAGTCCTGGTCGGCGTTCCACCGGATCCAGGTCGCCTCCAGCTTGTCGACGGTCAGCTTTCCCGGCTGTCCCGGCGTCCCGGAGGCCGGCACGAGCAGCTCCTGTGGGCCCGTCAGGGTCCGCTCCCACTGCCGATCCGGTCCCATACACGTCGCGGTCCCGTGGTGGACCTGAACGAGGACGGAGCCGTCCGCACCGCGCCGAAGGCTCACGCCGGTGCCCCGGACCACGACGATGGCCGCCCCGGCCAGGATCTCGATGTGAGTAGGAGGCGGGCTGCCTGGCATCACCGCGATCCAGAGCCAGCCACTGTCGAGGCGGACGCGAGTCGGACCGGCGCTGCCGCCGGAGTCAGGAACGAGGAAGGCGAACTGCGAGCGCGAGCCGAGGCGCAGGGCCTGGCCACTGGCGGTACGGAGCGTGACGCGACCCCCGAGCTGAGTGCGCACGCTGTCGCCTTCGCCCAGCTCGGCCCGCAGCGCGGCGGACGTCCAGGCCGGTGTGTCCTTCCGGTATAGCTCCGCCGGACCTCCGAGCGTCACGATCCGGGCCGGGAGCTCCTTGGGCTGCGCCCACGCTGCAGATCCCGTGAGGCCGACGAGGAGAACGGCCCCACTCAGCACGGCCGCCCGCACGATCTTCGGCACGCTCACCCCTCCGTGGACCGCGGCTGATGTCCGGAACAGCGTAGCACGGGGAGCCGGGGATACTTCGCAAACGCGGGATCTCCGGCCGAGAGTGCGCAAAGCAAGAACTCCGAACCGCGTCCCGACACCACGCGGCGAGCGTGCCGGCAGGTGGCGCACAGGCCGGCGTCGCCCGCAGACCGGTTGGGTGGTAGCGCCGTACCCTCGTCTTTCATATCCGCTCGGCTCGCCTTCGGCTGCGCCTCGCCAAGCCACGGCCGCGCGAGGTCAGGCGACCCGCCGCGCGCTGCTCCGGTGAGCCCCTCTCTATATCCGCTCGGCTCGCCTTCGGCTGCGCCTCGCCAAGCCACTGCGCCAGGTCGACCCTTAGCGCCCGGTGAAGCGGGGAGGACGCTTCTCGAAGAAGGCGGCGATGCCTTCGCGCGCGTCGTCCGAGAGGGCCACCAGCGTGATCAGCTCGCGGAGATAGCGCAAGGCGGCCCCGTATTCCATGTCGGCCACCCTCGCCGCCGCCTCCTTGGCCAGCCCGAGCGCGGTCGGCGAATAGCCCGCCAGCGTGCGGGCCAGCGCGCTCACCGCCGCCTCCAGCTCGGCGCGGGGCACGAGCCGGCTCACGAGCCCCATCTCGTAGGCCTCGCGGGCCGACACCGGTTCGCCGCTCAGGATCATCAAGAGGCCCCGCTTGCGGCCCACCGCGCGGAGGATCGGGGCTCAGGCGGCCGCCAACCCGCAGCCCCCCGCGAGCGCGTAGTCGTGCAGCTGGGCGATCACGGGCGTTCGCATCCGGGCCATGTACTCGAGGATCCGGGCCAGTCCGCCGAAGGACTCGCGCGCCTGGAGGGTCGTGCCCCGCTCGCCGACCCGCTTGAGATCGGCCCCGGCGCAGAACGCCCGATCACCCGCCCCGCGCAGCACGATGACGCGCGCGGCCGGGTCGTCCTCGAGGCGGCGCAGCGCGCTGTCTAGCTCGCCCAGCAGGGCCTCGTCGAGCGCGTTCCTCACCTCGGGCCGATTCAGGGTGACGCGCGCCACGCCCTCGGCCACGTCGACCACCAGCACCGGCTCGGTCACGGGCCCGCCTCGTCGAGCAGCGAGAGGAATTGACTGAGGATGCGCGCGGTGGCGCCCCAGATGACATCGTCGGGCGAGACCTGGTAGAAGAGCACCTCGTGAGGCTCACCGTTCCGCTCCAAGGTCTCGGTGCGAAAGATGGCGGGATCCCGCAGTGTACGGAGCGGTACCTCCAGCACGCGCTCGATCTCGCGCCCGTCCGGCTTGAACTCCACGCGGTCCCACACGATCCCGACGACGGGCGTGATGATGAAGTTGGTGGCGCGCGTCTCGGTGTCGTCCAGGAGCCCCAGCACCTCCACCGCCTCCGCGGGCAGGCGAATCTCCTCCCACGCCTCACGCAACGCGGTCTCCACCCGCGAGCCATCGCGCGTCTCGACGACGCCGCCGGGGAAAGAGAACTGGCCCTTGTGATGGGGCACGCTCGCGGTCTTCTTCGTGAAGAGAACGTGAGGAGCGCCGCCGCGATCCGTGACCGGCACCAGCACGGCTGCCGACACCAGATCACTCCGGTCGAGGGCCACCCGCGGCCGACGGCTCAGTCCCGCATCCAGGCGGTGGCGAAGCTCCTCCAGGTTCATTCGGCCGTGGGCATGCTACGGGAGCTTCCTCTCATCTGCGGGGGCCCAGACATGGCCCGCACTCCCCCGACTGGCGGACATTCGTTGCGGGCATTCCGCGGGGGCGGTCTCAAGCAAAGCGGCAGCCCACCGACCCCAGCCGCGTAAAGGAGGCCCGCACGGACTGGCCGGCGGTGGGCCGCAGCACCTTCGAGATGGAGCCGGTGAGCACGACGTCACCGGCCCGCAGTCCGCGGCCCACCTTTCCGAGCGCGTTGGCGGCCCAGGCGAGCGAGACGAGCGGGTTGCCCAGCACCTCCGCCGCGGTCTGGGTGGCCACGATCTGGCCGTCCTGCTCGAACACCACGCCTTCGAGCGCCAGGTCGATGCCGGTCACCGGGGTGAGGGGCCGCCCGAGCACGATGGCGTTGGTGTAGACGCCGTCGGCGATCACGTCCGTCCCGCGCGGCGTGCCGGTCAGCCGGAAGTCGATCAGCTCGAAGGAGGGCATGGCGCCCTCCACCGCGAGGAGCGCGGACGCGGCGGTCACCCCGGGACCGGCCAGGTCCGCCTTGAGCAGGAAGGCGACTTCGACCTCGACGCCGACCGCGACGAAGCGCGAGAGCGGCACCGCATCGCCGCTGGCGAACACCCCGGAGGCCAGCATGAAGCCCAGCACCGGCTCGGTCACCCCGTGGCGCTCCTGCAGCGCCGCGGTCGTGAAGCCCACCTTGTAGCCCACGACACGCTCGCCCCGCCCCACCAGGGCCTGCTCGAGCTGCCGCTGAAGCGCATAGGCCTGCTCGATCGTGAGATCGGGAGCCGACTCGCTGAGCGGGCTCACGGCCCGGCGGCCGAGACGCCCCTCGAGCAGGTGGTCTACCAGAGCGGCGGTCATGGACGGGGCGTCAGCGCGCGGCGGGCCGCGTCTGCACCCGGTCGGCGACGGCGGCCAGCACCACGGCGGCGCTGCCCCGGACGACCACATCGGCCTGGCCGTCGTGGGGCGTCTCGGAGAGGTTCACGATCGCGAGCGTGGCGCCCGCGTCCTTAGCGTGCAGCGGCATGTAGGCGGCGGGATAGACGACGAGGGACGAGCCGACCACCAGGAAGAGATCCGAGGCCCGCGAGCGGCGCTCGGCTTCCTCCATCTCCTCACGCGGCATCGCCTCCCCGAACATGATGGTGCGCGGCTTGATGATGCCACCGCAGGGCGGGTCGCACGCGGGTACCGTCACGCCGGCCTCGAGCCATTCCTGGATGCGCTCCCGCTCGTACGGGCGCTCGCAGCTGAGGCACCGCGCGCGCGTGGCATTGCCGTGCAGCTCGATCACCCGCTCGCCAGGCAGCCCGGCCCGCTGGTGGAGGTTGTCGATGTTCTGCGTGATCACGCAGTCGAGCTTGGCGAGCCGCCACAACGTGACCAGCGCGTGATGCGCCGGGTTGGGCTCGGCGCGGCGGATCACCGGGAAAGTCGACCGCCCCAGCTCCCAGTAGCGACGCCGGCCGGCCTCGCTCTTCATGAAGTTCTGGAAGGTGAACTCGTTCGGGTCGAAGCGGTCCCAGACCCCGCCCGGGCTCCGAAAGTCCGGGATTCCGGACTCGGTGCTGACACCGGCGCCCGTGAACGCCACGATCCGGGACGAGGCCGAGACGATCTCGTAGAGACGCTCGACCGCCGAGCTATTCACGAGCGGCGCTTCCCCTTCCGTTTCGCCGGCTTCTTGGCCGTCCGCTTCTTGGTGACTCTACCCTTGGCCTTGACCGCTTTGGCCGCGGGACGGGGCTTCGGCCGGCTGGCCATGTGCGCCTCGTTCCGGGCGCCGATCCCTCCCCGCACCCTGGCCCCGGCGCGGATGGCTTGGATCCACGCGGCCAGGTCCGCGGCCAGCTCCGGGTAGCAGTGGTCCCGATAGGTCTCGAGCGCGCGGAGCGCCGCCGGATCCTTCCACGGCTTCAGCACGAACGGCGCCTCGGGATCGTGGGCATCGAACGGCGCCTCGGACGCCATGGCCATCACGATGTACCGGCGGGTCAACTCTGGCATGTGGGCCTCCTCACTTTCATCTTCACCATGGTTGAAAGCCATGGTGACCGTGGGCGAGATGGTTAGGGCAACCCGCTGGGGTCACTCATTCGAGCCGTCCAAGCCTACTCTCGCGGTGGCCGCGCCTGCAAGCCTCGGCTCCTGTGGCAGAATCACGTCCGTCATGCGCGCGATGCTGCTGCGGGCTCAGGCGCCGATCGGCGCCTCGCCGCTCGAGACGGCCGAGATCGTCACCCCGACCCCGGAGCCGGGCGAAGTGCGGGTGCGGGTGCGATGCTGCGCGGCCTGCCGGACCGACCTGCACGTGATCGAAGGAGATCTGCCTCCGCGGCGGCTACCCATCGTGCCGGGCCACCAGGCGGTCGGCACGATCGAGGCGCTCGGCCCGGGCGCGCGACGCTTCAAGCTCGGCGATCGCGTCGGCATCGCCTGGCTCCGCTCCACGTGCGGCGTCTGCGCCTTCTGCGCCACCGGTCGGGAAAACCTCTGCGAAGCCTCCACCTACACCGGATGGACCCATCACGGCGGCTACGCCCAGTTCTGCTGCGTGCCCGAAGGCTTTGCCTACGCCATTCCACCGGTCTTCGAGGACGCAGAGGCCGCCCCGCTGCTTTGTGCGGGTATCATCGGGTACCGCGCGCTGCTCCGGAGCCGCGTCCCGCGCGGCGGCTTGCTCGGGCTCTACGGCTTCGGCTCTTCAGCCCACATCACGCTGCAGATCGCCCGGCACTGGGGGTGCTCGGTATACGTTTCCACGCGCGACGCCGGACACCAGCGTCTGGCCCTGGCGCTGGGGGCCGCGTGGGCGGGCGGCTCGGGCGATCCGCCGCCCGAGCGGGTGGACTCCGCCATCATCTTCGCCCCCGCCGGAGAGCTTGTGCCGCTCGCGCTGAAGGATCTCCGCAAGGGCGGCACGGTGGCGCTGGCCGGCATCCACATGAGCGACGTGCCCGCCATGGCCTACGAGCCCCACCTGTTCTGGGAGAAGACCCTTCAGAGCGTCACTGCGAACACCCGGAGCGACGGGGAGGCGTTGCTGACCGAAGCCGCCGCCATCCCGGTGAGGCCTCGGGTAACGCTCTATGCGCTCGCGGACGCCAACCGCGCGCTCCAAGCGATCCAGGGAGATCGCGTGGAGGGCACCGCGGTGCTGATGCTCGACTGAGCGCGATCCGAGACGCTGGACTTCGGCGCGGCGCCGAGGCAGGCTGAAAGCGCGACCTTGCCCGGGGCTTCACACACTCGACCCACCACGAGGAGGAGCGCGATGAAGGAGCCGTCCACTGTGGGGCTGCACGTACGCCTGGAGCGTCTCGAACGGGAGCTCGCCTGGTGGCGCCGCATCGGTGTCGCCGCGCTCGCGTGCGCGGGGCTGTTCGGCGCGGTGGCCGCCACCGTCTCCACCAACCCCGACGAGATGAAGACGCGCCGGCTCGTCATCACCGACGGCGATGGGCGGGGCCGCGCGGTCTTCACGGTCGACGAGAACGACCGCACCCGCTTGTCGCTCGCCGACCGGGACGGCACCACCACCGCCGACCTCACCGTGATCCCCGGCCAGTCGGCCGCGCTCTCGGTCGGTCGCGCGGGCGCGCAGGCGCAGCTCGCCGCCGCGGGCGACAACGGCCAGCTCTCGGTGGAGGCGCGGGGGCAGCGGGGGTGGGTCGTCGCGGGCCCGAGCGGCGCCAGTCTCGGCCTCGGTCAGGACCCGCGGCGGCCGCAGGTCTCGCTGGCGACGAGCGCCACGCAGAGCCCGAGCCTGCAGATCTCGGATCGAGACGGCACCGCCGTCTGGAGGGCGCCGTAGACGAAAAACGGCGGTCCCTTCGACAATTTGTAAGCCTCACGACGCCACCGCCGCCGACGGGAGCTCGAGGCCCGTCATATCAGTCGCTTAGCCCCCCTGCCCCGTGGCACCGCTCTTGCTCGATTTCCTCCGTCTGGAGACCCGATGGGCAAGGGACTGATCAATCGCGAGGTGGCCTTCGCCGGCCAGCAGGTCCGGCGCAAGGTGATCTTCGCTCTCGCCCTCTGCTCCGTCCTTCCGCTCCTGCTGCTCACGTACGCCTTCCACACGCCGGTGCGCGAGTTCCTGGGCCCGCTCGCCGGGGTGGCGGACGTGGTGAGCGTTCCCGCCCTCTTGGTATTCACCGCGCTCTTGATGGCGGGCGGCGCCTTCGTGGTGTGGGACATCGCCACCGCCCTCTCGCGCGCGGCGCAGCTGAGCAGCGAGCGGAATCCCGACTTGCCGGCGGACCTCGCCCGCAAAGACGAGATCGGCACTCTCATGAGCTCCTTCGCGCGGATGCTCGCGACCATCGAGCAGCAGTCGCAGGAGATCAACGAGTTCCCCCGGCGGCTCGACCAGCTCATCCGGGAGGCCTTCCGTGACGCCTTGACCGGCCTCCCCAACCGGGCCCTCTTCATGGACCGTCTCTCCCACGCCCTCACGCGCGCCGAGCGCGGCGGGGCGAACCTGGCGGTGCTGTTCCTCGACCTGGACCGGTTCAAGATCCTGAACGAGACCCTCGGCCACGAGGTCGGCGATCGGCTTCTGCTGGAAGTCGGGCATCGCATCACCTCGTGTCTGCGTCCCGAGGACACGGTGGCCCGCCTCGGGGGCGACGAGTTCGCCCTGCTGCTCGAAGACACCGCGGATCTCAGCGGCGCGACCGCGATGGCCGAGCGGGTCTCGGCGGAGATCCAGCGTCCCTTCATCGTCGACGGGCGTGACGTCTTGATCTCGGCCAGCATCGGCATCGCGCTGACCGGCGTGGGCTCCATGCAGCCCGACGAGGTCCTGCGCAACGCCGATCTCGCGATGTACCAGGCCAAGGCGGAAGGCCGCGCGCGCTACGAGCTGTACCAGCCCGGCCTGAGCATCTCCACTCGCGAGCGGCTCGACCTGCAGTCGGACCTCCGCACCGCGGGCGCCCGCCAGGAGCTGACGCTCCGCTACCAGCCGGTGGTGACCCTGGCCACGATCCGCGCGGTCGAGGTCGAGGCCCTGATCCGCTGGGACCATCGCCGCCGTGGCGCCTTGCTCCCGGCCGACTTCATCGCCCTGTCGGAGGAGACCGGCCTGATCGTGCCGATGGGCCAGTGGGTGCTGCGAGAGGCCTGCCGTCAGGCGCGGGCCTGGCAGACGGCCGCCGCCGGCGCCGCGCCGGTCATCGTGAGCGTCAACCTCGCGGCGAGCCAGTTCGAGCGGGATCTGCTGCCCGAGGAGATCGCGGCCATCCTGCGCGAGACCGGGCTACCACCGGGGCGGCTGCAGCTAGAGATCAGTGAGGCCGTCCTGATGCGCGACGACCCACGGATGCTGGAGCGGCTCGACGCCCTCAAGACGGTCGGCGTCCGCCTCGCCATCGACGATTTCGGCACCGGATACGCCTCGCTCTCTTATCTCAAGCGCCTGCCGGTGGATTGCCTCAAGATCGACCGGTCCCTCATCAAGGGCGTGGCACACGACACCGAGGACACCGCGATCGTCCGGGCGGTGGTCACGCTCGCACAGAGCCTCGGCATCGTGGTCACCGCGGAGGGAGTGGAGACCGCCGAGCAGCTGTACCAGCTTCGCGCGCTCGGCTGCGAGCAGGGGCAGGGCTACTACTTCGCGCGGCCGGTCGCCGCGGACCGCCTGCCCGAGCTGCTGACAAGCCTCGACGCCGACGACCGGCATGGGAGTCCCTCATGGCTTGGGTGAACCTGCGCGGCCTCGCCCGCACGCTCGTGATCCGCCTCGCCGGAATCGCGGTCTTCACGCTCGCGCTCGGGATCGGCCTCTCCTGGCTCCTCGATCTGGCCGTCTCCGAGCCGGAATGGACCGAGACCGCCGCCATCGCGCAGCGGGCGGTGGACCGCAGCGGGCTGCCCGAGCTGCTCGCCGGTCAGAGCGCGCGCAGCCCCAAGCGCTGGGCGGAGGAGAGCGCGCGCTTCGTGCGCGAGCTGCCCGGAGTCGTCCACATCAAGGTGTGGGACCCTCAGGGGAACGTGATCTGGGCGGTGCAGGCCCCGCTGATCGGCCAGCACTCCGATGCCCAGGAGCTGCGCGACGCGGTGGCGGGCCGAGTGGCGGTCCGGTTCACCGCGGTCGCGCCGCCGAATGCGGCCCCCGAGAACTTCACCGCGCCCAGCGCGGCCGATCTCTACGTGCCGGTCTACAGTCCGGGGACCGCTCGCGTCGTCGGCGTGGTGGAGCTGTCGCAGGCCCCCCTCCGCATGGACGCCGCGCAGGAGCGCTGGAGCCAGCTCGCCTGGATCATCGCGCTGTCGACCGGCGGCGTCCTCTGCCTGATCCTCCTGCCCGCGGCCTGGCGCGCCCAGCGGCGGACCCGGGCCGAGGCGAGCTCTACCGCGCAGCGCTCCGTACAGCGCACCCAGGAGCTACAGCGCACCACCGAGCAGCTCCGGGAGGCTCTCAAGGCGGTCAAGCAGCGCGCGGAAGAGACCGACCGCATGCTGGAGGTGACCGAGGCCATCGGCTCGGCCCTCGAGCAGAAGGAGCTGTTCGAGGTCATCGCTCACGGGGCTGCGCGCGCCTGCCGGGTGGACCGCTGCTCGATCTTCCTGCGGGACAAGTCGGGCCAGCTCATGGTGCCGGTCAGCTCACAGCTCGCCGACCAGAGCGGCGCCGCCAAGGGCGGCGATGGGGCCGAGTCCCTGCGGGCCCTGGCCCTCGAGGAGATGCCCTCGTTCCTCCTGGAGGCGGTGCGGCGCCAGGAGCCGGTGGTCATCTCCGACCCGGGGAGTGATCCGCGCGTGCCCCAGGGTTGGGTCGGCCTCTTCCAGGCCAAGGCCGCCCTGGTGGTCCCCCTGATCCACCAGGGGCGCACCGCGGGCGTCTTGATCCTGGACCACCTGAAGACGCTCCACGTCTTCACCGAAGAGGAGATCCGCCTGGCTACCACCCTGGCCGCCCAGGCGGCGGTGGCACTCGAGAAGGCGCGCCTCTACGACGAGATCCAGCAGCGCCTGCAGCAGACGGAGACGCTGCTCGCGGTCAGTCAGGCCATCGGCTCGGCGCCCGATCTCACCGAGGCCATCCGACGGACCACCCGGGAGATGGTGCGCATCCTCGGGGCCGACAACGGCGTGGCCTGGTGTGTGACCCGCGGGGGCGACCGCTTCATCCCGCTCGCGGGCTATCACGTGCCGCGCGATCTGCGCGAGCCCCTCTCCGGTCTGCCGCTGGCCCCGGACGACCCGCTACTCGATCTGGTCAAGCGGCTCCGCACCTCGCTCCACTCGAGCAACAGCAAGACCGATCCGCGCTTCAACCAGCCGGCCCTGACCCTCATGCCCCACGCCTCGCTCCTGGTCCAGCCGGTCCAGGTCAACGACGAGCTGCTCGGCATCTTCGCCATCGCCTGGGTGCGTGACTCCCACGCCTTCACGATGGACGACCTGCGCCTGGCCGACGGCATCGCCAAGCAGGCGGCGGTGGCCATCGAGCTGCACCGGACCCAGCGGCACATCATCGAGCAGGAGCGGCTCAACGCGGTGGGCAAGATGGCGAGTGGCCTCGCCCACGACTTCAACAACGCGCTCGTCCCCATCTCGGGCTACGCGGAGATGCTGCTCGAGCACCAGGAGATTCTCCAGAACCAGGCCAAGGCGACAAAGTACCTCAAGCTCATCATGACCGGGGTGGAGGACGCGGCGAGCGTGGTGAGCCGGCTCCGGGAGTTCTACCGGAAGCGCGAGGAGGGTGAGACCTACCGACCGCTCTCCCTCAACAAGATGGTGGAGCAGGCGGTGGCCCTCACCCGACCCAAGTGGCGCGACGAAGCGCTCGGGAGCGGCCGCACCATCCTGGTGGAGGCAGACATGCGGCCGGTGCCCCGCATCCTGGGCAGCGAGTCGGAGGTGCGCGAGCTACTGACCAACCTGATCTTCAACGCGGTCGACGCGATGCCGAAGGGCGGCACGATCCGCCTCCGCACCGGGATCCGCGAGGCCGCCGCGACCGACGAGGCGCGTCACGCCTCCTCGGCTCCCCAGGTATTCCTGGAAGTGAGCGACACCGGCACCGGCATGACCGAGGAGGTGCGGCGGCGCTGCCTGGAGCCCTTCTTCTCCACCAAGGGCGAGCGGGGGACGGGCCTCGGCCTGCCCATGGTGTACGGCATCGTGAAGCGCCACCGCGGAACCCTGGACATCGAGAGCGCGGTCGGAAAAGGCACCACCTTCATCGTCCTGCTGCCCGCCGACACCACCCAGGGCAGCGAGGTCCCGCGGCAGACCCAGGCGCCCGCGGGCCCGCTGCACGTGCTGGTGGTGGACGACGAGCCGATCGCCCGGGACGTGCTCACCGAGTACCTGACCGGAGACGGCCACACCGTGGAGACCGCGGTCAACGGTCGCGACGGCTTCGAGAAGTTCAAGGCGGGCCGCTTCGCGGTGGTCATCACGGACCGCGCGATGCCCGAGGTGGGCGGCGACCAGCTCGCGGCCATGGTCAAGGAAGCGGCGCCCGCCACCCCGGTCGTGCTCCTCACTGGTTTCGGCGACCTCATGAACGCGGCCGGCGAGAAGCCGGACGGCGTCGATCTGGTCGTCAAGAAGCCGATCCGGCTCGCCACGCTCCGCGAAGTGCTCGCCAAGATGACCGACGGCGCGCTCGGCGGCTCCCCGAGCCCCGCGACCGCGCCCACCGCCGCTCGCTGACCCACCCCTGGCGCTCCGACCGCTCCGGAACCCTGCTCCCCGGCAGCTAGCCGACCATCGACTCCGGTCGCACCTCACGGTCGAACTCCTCCGCGGTCAGATACCCGAGCGCGACCCCGGCCTCCTTCAGGGAGAGGCCCTCGGCGTGTGCCTTCTTGGCGATGGCGGCCGCCCGATCGTAGCCGAGTCGCGGGGCGAGCGCGGTGACCAGCATGAGAGAGCGCTCGACCAGGAACCGGATGCGCTCGCGATCGGGCTCGATGCCCCGCGCGCAGTGGGCATCGAACGACGCGCAGGCGTCGGCCAGGAGCCGGACCGAGCCCAGCACGTTGTGGATGATGAGGGGCTTGTAGACGTTCAGCTCGAAGTTCCCGGACGCTCCCCCGATGGCCACCGCGACGTCGTTGCCCATCACCTGGGCGCAGACCATCGTGAGCGCCTCGCACTGGGTCGGGTTGACCTTGCCCGGCATGATCGAGCTGCCGGGCTCGTTCTCGGGAATGCGCAGCTCGCCGATCCCGCACCGTGGCCCGGAGGCGAGCCACCGCACGTCGTTGGCGATCTTCGTGAGCGCGGCGGCCAGGGTCCGGAGCGCGCCGTGGGCGGCGACCAGCGCGTCGTGGGAGGCGAGTGCCTCGAACTTGTTGGGCGCGGAGACGAACGGCAGTTCGGTCAGCTCCGCGATCACCTTCGCCGCTCGCTCCCCGAAGCCGCGGGGCGCGTTGAGCCCGGTGCCCACCGCGGTCCCGCCCAGGGCCAGCTCGCAGAGCCGGGGCATGGCCCCGCGAATGTGCTCAAGGGCATGATCGAGCTGGCTCGCCCAGCCCGACATCTCCTGCCCGAGCGTGAGCGGGACAGCGTCCTGGAGGTGCGTGCGCCCGATCTTCACGACACCGGTGAACTCGCGCGCCTTGTCCCAGAGCGTCCCCGAGAGCGCTTGCACCGCCGGCACGAGCCTCCCCTCCATCTGATCGACCGCGGCAATGTGCATGGCGGTCGGGAAGGTGTCGTTGGACGACTGGCTACGATTGACGTCGTCGTTGGGATGTAGGCGCGGGGGTGCCGGGGAGCCGAGACGGCCCCCGAGCAGCTCGATGGCCCGGTTGGCGATGACCTCGTTGGCGTTCATGTTGGTCTGGGTCCCGCTCCCGGTCTGCCAGACCACCAACGGAAAGTGATCGTCTAGACGACCGTCGATCACCTCGTCGGACGCCTGGACGATGGCGCGGGCCTTGTCCTCGGACAGGAGCCCGAGCTCTTGGTTCACGAGCGCGCAGGCCTTCTTCAGGATTCCGAAGGCACGGATCATCTCGCGCGGGAAGCGCTCGCCTCCGATGCGGAAGTGCTCCAGCGAGCGCTGGGTCTGCGCGCCCCAGTACCGATCGGCCGGCACCTCGATGCTGCCCATCGTGTCCTTCTCGGTCCGCGTCGTGGCCATGCGTGCCTCCCCGGCGTGCTTCCCCTGCTGTCTTCCCTTGCGGTCCTGGCGGCGGTCCCTTGAGCGCGCCCTCGCCATCGCATAGTATCGGGGCCTGGGAGAGCACACAAATGGACTGCTGCGCTCACGAGGGACCGGCGCGCGGCGACGCGCGCTTCGACGTCAAGCCGGTCGCCAACGGCGTGCACGTCGCGGTGGCCGCGCCCGCCTACAAGGTCAACTCCAACACCGCCCTCATCGAGAGCGACGACGGCGTAGTGATCGTGGACACGCATTCCAAGCCCTCGGCCGCGCGCGCGATCGTGGAACGCCTGCGCGAGATCACGGCCAAGCCGGTCCGCTACGTGGTCAACACCCACTTCCACTGGGATCACTGGCACGGAAACGAGGTGTACCCGGCCGCCTATCCGGGCGCCGAGATCATCACCAACCAGCTCACCCGCGAGGCGATGGTCCGGAAGGGGCTCAAGCGCATCCAGGACCACGTGCGCCAGGTTCCGGCCGAGGTCGCGAGGCTGCGGGCCGAGCTGGCCGCGGCGGGCAGCCCGGAGCAGCGGGCGAAGCTCCAGGCGGATCTGAAGCTGGCCGAGTCCTATCTGGCCGAGGTCCGCGCGCTCAAGCCCGCGCTGCCCACCATGGCCTTCGAGCGCACCATGAAGCTCTACCGCCGCGACCGCGAGATCCACCTCCTCTACCTCGGGCGCGCCCACACCGAGGGCGACGTCTTCGTGCACCTGCCGAAGGAGAAGGTGGTCATCACCGGCGACGCGGTCATCGGCTGGACGCCCTTCATGGGCGACGGCTACCCGGAGGACTGGGTCGCCACCATCGATCGGCTGAGCGAGCTCGACTTCGACACCATCGTCATGGGTCACGGGGAGCCGGCCGGGCGAGACTGGCTGCGCACCTTCCGGGGTTACATCCACGACATGGTGGAGGCGGTGCGCGAGGAGGCCGCGACCGGCGCGAGCCTGGAAGAGGTCAAGCAGCGCGTCCCCGCGCGCCTGGCTCCCACCTACGAGAAGGCCTTCTCGACCTACGAGCACTACCGCCCGTGGCGCGCCGGGCTCCTCGCCAACATCGAACGGACCTACCCGATGGTGAGCTGACCGCCGTGGCGGAGACCGAGCTCTTCAATCCGCTCTCCCCCGAGTTCCACACCGATCCCTACCCGTTCTACCGGCGCCTGCGCGAGGCCGATCCGGTGTACCTGAGCCCCCTCGGCCTCTGGATCCTCACGCGCTACGACGACTGCGTGACGTCCTTGCGCGACCCCCGCTTCGGCCGCGACGGCTTCGAGGCCATCCTGTCCGCCCAGTACGGCGACGAGTCGGAGACCGGGCGGCTGCCTCGTTCCATGCTGTTCCGCGATCCGCCGGACCATACGCGCCTGCGCTCGCTCGTCAACCGCGCCTTCACGCCCCGGGTGATCGAGGGGATGCGGCAGCAGATCCAGTCCGTGGTCGACGGCCTGCTCGACCGCGTGGAGCGGCGCGGAGAGATGGACGTCATCGCCGAGCTCGCCTACCCCCTGCCGGTCACCGTGATCTGCGACATGCTGGGCGTCCCGGCGGGCGATCACGAGCAGATCAAGGGCTGGTCGTCCGACATCATCCGCAGCCTCGACGCCATCGGCATCCCGTCGGACGATTCCATCGTGGAGCGCGGGCGCGTCGGCCGCCGCGGCATCGCGGAGTATTTCCGCGCGCTCCTGCCCGAGCGGCGCCGCAACCCCCGCGCCGACCTGCTCTCCTCCCTGATCGCGGTGGAGGAGCAGGGCGACCGGCTCACCGAGGGTGAGCTACTGGCCACCTGCGTGCTGCTCTTCATCGCGGGCCACGAGACCACCGTGAACCTGATCGGCAACGGCCTGCTCGCCCTCCTGCAGCACCCCGCGGAGCTCGAGCGCCTGCGCCGCGAGCCCGCCCTGATCGGCGGCGCGGTGGAAGAGCTGCTGCGCTACGACAGCCCCGTCCAGCGGACCGCCCGCATCACCAACGCGGAGGTGGAGCTGGGCGGCAAGACGATCCCGCAGGGCGCCTTCGTGGTCACCGCGATCGGCGCGGCCAACCGAGATCCCGCGCACTTCCCCGATCCCGACCGGCTCGACGTCGCGCGCGGCGACAATCGCCATATCGCCTTCGGCTTCGGCATCCACTTCTGCCTGGGCGCCCCGCTCGCCCGCGTGGAGGGGCAGCTGGCTCTCGGCTCGCTGCTGCGCCGGATGACCCGCCTGCGGCTGGCCGGGGCCGCGCTGCAGTGGCGGGAGTCCTCGACGCTGCGAGGCCTCAAGGCCCTCCCCGTGGAGTTCTAATGAAGAAGACGAGCGACACCTGGAGCCAGGAGATCGACGCCCGCCGCGACGGACTGACGTCGTTGCGGAGGGACTTCCACCGCCACCCGGAGCTCTCGTTCCAGGAGCACCGGACGTCGGAGATCATCGCCGAGCGCCTCCACGCAGCCGACCTGGAGGTCCGCGCCGGCATCGCGGGCACCGGGGTGGTCGGCGTCCTGCGCGGGGACCGACCGGGGCGCACGATCGCCTGGCGGGCCGACATCGACGCCCTCCCGCTCACCGAGACGCTGGAAGCGCCCTTCACGTCGGGGACGCCAGGTGTGATGCACGCGTGTGGGCACGACGGCCACACCGCCATCGCCATCACCCTGGCCGAGATCCTGGCCGCCCGGCGCGCGGAGATGCCGGGGACGGCGGTGCTGATCTTCCAGCCCGCCGAGGAGATCCTCGGTGGCGCCCGGCCGATGATCGAGGCGGGGGTGCTCGACCAGCCGCGGGTGGAGGAAGTGTACGGGCTCCATCTCACCACCCAGATGGCGGCGGGGACGATCATGGCGCACCCGGGCCCGAACATGGCTTCGGCCGACGCGATCACCGTCGAGGTCACCGGGCGTGGTGGTCACGGCGCCTACCCGCATCTCTCCGTCGATCCCGTCACCGCGGCCGCCCACATCCTCATCGGCCTGCAGCACCTGGTGGCGAAGGAAGTCGCCGCGCAGGAGACGGCGGTACTCTCCATCGGGCAGATCCTGGCCGGTACCAAGAACAACATCATCCCGGCCAGCGCGATCATGCGCGGCACCTTGAGGACGTTCTCGGACCGCGTGCGCGAGCAGATCCTGAGCCGCCTCCCCGCGTTCGCCGCGGATATGGCGCGCGCCTATCGCGCGGAAGCCCGGGTGCTGCCGAGCGACATGAGCTGTCCCACCGTCATCAACCACGAGCGGGAGACCGCGTTCGTGCGCGAGTGCGCGGCGGCGGAGCTGGGCGAAAGCGCGGTGGGCGAAGGCAAGCCGGTGATGGCCAGCGACGACATGACCTATTTCCTGCGTGAGCGGCCGGGCTGCTACTTCCGCGTGGGCATCGCGCCCGCAGACGGCCACCTCGCCCCGCATCACGCGCCCGGGTTCGAGATGAACGAGGACGGCCTCCCCGCGGGGCTGCGCGTCGGCCTCAGCGTGATGCTGAACGCCCTGGGTCGGTAGAAGCCGCCGGATTCTGCAAGCAATCGGTGCACCCCTGTCGGGGGGCGGACTGTCAGAACGCGTCGATCCCTGACACATCTCTCGTCGATCTCGGCAATCCAGGCCTCGATGGCGGTCTTTCATCCCGCGGCTCCATGATCCGGTCGTGGCACGGCCGATGCACACCCAGCAGCGGCCGAATCCATGACCTCACTTCTCCGTTTCACCGAGCGCCACGCCTCCGTGGCGCCTCGGACCGCGCTCTTCGTCATTGCGGCGCTGGTGTGGCTTCTTGTCGGTAGCGCCTCCGCGCAAGCCGGCCCGGCCACCGAAACGGTTCGGGCGACGTTCGCCGAGGCCAACAAGATCATCACCGACCCCGCGACCGCCGATCGGCCGCACGAGCGCATCGCTGCGATTCGCATGCTGTTCAGCCGGATCTTCGACTTCCGCGGCGCGTCGGAGCGCGCGCTGGGGCCGCAGTGGTACGCGCGCACGCCGGCCGAGCAGCGGGATTTCACCTATGTCTTCGGCGACTTCGTCCAGCGCGGGTTCGTCTACTGGCTCGCGTCGGTCGCCGAGGTGGACGGCAATGGCGGCGGCGTCACCGTCGAGTACCTCAACGAGTCGCTCGATCGAGACCGGGTCGCGGTGCACACCACCATCCTGGCCCGGGGCGGCCGACTGGTACGCCTCGACCACGAGATGGTGTACCAGGGGAAGCGGTGGATGGTGCGGGACCTCACGATCGAGGGCATCAGCCTGATCGCGAACTACCGCGCCCAGTTCGACCGGGTCATGCGCAGCTCGTCCTATCACGAGCTCATCGCCCGGATGCGGGAGAGAGTCGCCAGCGAGCTACCGCGTCCGGCCGCGGCCGGCCCCGAGGCCCTCCGCGGCGACGTCTTCAAGATGCGGATCGAAACGCGCTGACCGTCGCTCCCCGGCCCGCGTCCAGCCTCTCAGAGTCGCCGGGCCCCGACCCACCGGCTCCTGAACCAGTCGTCATCCAGCCTCGAGATCTTGACCCCGCCCGGCTTCGTGGCGTGAATGAACCGCCCCTCTCCCAGGTAGATGCCGTTGTGATGGAGCCGGTTGAAGAAGACGAGGTCGCCCGGCTCCAGCCGAGCGCGCGAGACCGCGGCCCCGTACCCGTACTGCTGGGCCACGTTGTGCGGAATGGACACGCCGACCCGGGCGAACACGTGAGTGACGAGACCCGAGCAGTCGAAGCCGGCCGGGCTCGCCCCGCCCCAGAGGTACGGCGCCCCGAGGTACCTCGTCGCGAGGCGGGCCGCCGCGGCGCCGCGCGAAGGAGCGGCCTCCTCCGCGGGCGGCGACATGATCAGCGCGCCGTCCTCCCGCGATACGCTCGGCCCCGAGCAGGCCCCCGCGACGAGGAGCAGGCCCAGCAGGCCCAGATAGGCCCGCGAAGACACGCCCCGCCCCACCGCCGCGCTCATCGACCAGAAGGTATCGCAACTCCTCGCCAGGCGGAACGAATACCCGGGGTCAGATGATAAGATTCGCCGGACCGCCGAGACCCGGCGAGGGCGGCGAGGAGACCCTCATGGCGATTCGGATCGAGCGGAGCGACGTGGTGGCGACGATCGTCATCGATCGTCCGGAGGCGCGGAACGCGGTCGACGGTCCAGCGGCCCGCGCGCTCGTCGACGCCTTCGCCGAGTTCGAGCGCGACGACACGCTGCGCGTGGCGGTGTTGTGGGGCGCGGGCGGAACCTTCTGCGCCGGCGCGGATCTGAAGGCCCGAGGGACCGACCGGGGCCTGACCCTGTCCCGGGAGGGCGATGGGCCCATGGGCCCGACCCGCATGGCCTTCACCAAGCCCACGATCGCGGCGGTCGAAGGCTACGCGGTGGCCGGCGGCCTCGAGCTCACGCTGATGTGCGATCTGCGAGTGGCCGGGGACACCGCGGTCTTCGGCGTCTTCTGCCGGCGCTGGGGAGTACCGCTGCTCGACGGGGGCACGGTGCGGCTTCCGCGCTTGATCGGCCTCTCCCGCGCGCTCGACATGATCCTGACCGGACGGCCGGTCGACGCTCGCGAGGCGCTCGCCTTCGGCCTGGCCAACCGCGTGGTGCCGGCCGGCCACGCCCGCGACGAGGCGGAGGCGCTCGCCCGGACCATCGCGGCCTTTCCCCCGCGCTGCGTGCGGAGTGATCGCCGTTCGGCCTGGGAGGGCGCCGGGCTGCCCCTGCCCGCCGCGATGGCCAACGAGTTCGCCCTCGGCAAGGCCACCACCGATTCCGGCGAGAGCCAGGAGGGCGCGCGGCGATTCGCGGCCGGGGCCGGCCGCCACGGACAATTCTGATCGGAGAGACCATGACCACCCGACCGCTCAAGGTATGCGTCATCCAGGGTCGCGGCCAGCGCGACTACGCCGATTGCCAGAGCGCGCTCGATCGCGTGCCCGCCCGGCTCGAGTCCCTCCCGTTCATCGGCGACGCGGAGGAGATCATCCAGCACGCCCGCGACGCCGACGGACTCATCGTGTCGTCCGCCCCGGTCACCCGGCGCGTGATGGAGGCGCTCGAGGGCCTCAAGGTGGTCATGCGCACCGGCGTGGGCTACGACGTGATCGACGTGGCGGCCGCCACCGAGCTGGGCGTGGTGGTGATCAACGTGCCCGACATCTGGATCCGCGAGGTGGCCAATCACGCCCTCGCGCTCCTGCTCGCGTGGAACCGCCAGATCGTGACCCTCGATCGCGCGGTGCGCGCGGGCGGGTGGAGCTCCCCCGGTCCGGCCACCGGCTCCCTCCACGGCGAGACCGTCGGCATCGTCGGGCTCGGCAATATCGGGAGCGCGTTCGCGCGACGGGTGGCCGCGCTCGAGACGCGCCTCATCGCCTGCGATCCCTACGTCGACGACGCTCGCTTCAAGGCGCTCGGCGTCGAGCGGGTCGACCTCATGACGCTGGCCGCTCGGTCGGACTACGTCTCGGTCCACGCCCTGCTGAACGCCGAGACCCGCGGGCTGATCGGCGAGGCCTTCCTGCGCCGCATGAAGCCCACCGCGTGTCTCATCAATACGTCGCGCGGCCCCGTGGTCGACGAGTCCGCGCTCGGGCGCGCGTTGAAGGAGGGCTGGCTGGCCGGCGCGGCGCTCGACGTGTTCGAGCAGGAGCCGCTCGGCGCCGGCAGCCCCCTCCGGGACATCGACAACGTCATCCTGACCCCGCACGCCGCCTACTTCTCCTCACCCGCGGTCGCCCAGGTGCCGCGGCGCTGTGGCGAGGAGATCGCGCGCGTGCTCATGAAGGAGCGCCCGCTCAACGTGGTCAACCCCGAGGTCTACGCCCCCGGGCAGCGGCGCCGCGGGCCCTGAGCGCCCCCGAGTCACGACTCCATGAACCTCGGCATCTTCAGCTACAACGTGGAATATGGTGCGCGGCCGGACGAGCTGGCCCGCGCCGCGGAGGAGCGTGGGTTCGAGTCGTTCTGGGTCGGCGAGCACACCCACATCCCGGCCGGCCGCCAGACGCCTTATCCGGGCGGCGACCCCTTGCCGAAGCCCTACTACCACATGGCCGACCCCTTCGTCTCGCTGATGGCCGCCGCCGCCGCGACGACGACCATCAAGCTCGGCACCGGCATCTGCCTCGTGGTGGAGCACGACCCCATCGTGCTGGCCAAGACCGTCGCCACGCTCGACCGGCTCTCGAACGGCCGCGTGCTGTTCGGGATCGGCGGCGGCTGGAACCGCGAGGAGATGGAGCACCACGGCACGCGGTTCGATCGGCGCTGGCAGGTCCTTCGCGAGCGGATCCTGGCCATGAAAGCGCTGTGGACGCAGGAGGAGGCCACCTTTCACGGCGAGTTCGTGAACTTCGACCGCGCGATCTCGTATCCCAAGCCGGTGCAGACCCCGCACCCGCCGATCCTCTTCGGGGGCGCCACCGCCCAGGGGCGGGCCCGTGTCGTCGAGTATTGCGACGGCTGGATCCCGATCGACGTGCTGCTCGACGATCTGCCCGCCGCCATCGTCGATCTGAAGCGGAGAGCGGAAGCCGCCGGCCGCCGGCCGGACGACCTCTCCGTGTCCGTCTTCGCGTTCCAGCCGCCCGCACCCGACGCGGTCAGGCGCATGCAGGACATGGGTGTCGAGCGCGTGACCCTGGTGTCGCCGCGCCGTCTCGCCGACGCCCTGCCCTTCCTCGACAACATGGCGAGGCTCCAGGCGTCAAGACGATGACGGACGAGGTCGACGCGCGGATCGTCGCCCACTGGGAGCGGAAGCATCTCGCCGAGGCGATCCTCGACGCCCTCGTCGCCCGAGGCACCGATCTCGACGCGCTCACCGTCGACGATCTCGCCCCGGTGGATCAGTTCCACGGCGGCGGCAAGCCGCTGACCGTGCGTCTCGCACGGCTCGCCGACGCCGGGCCAGGGACACGGGTGCTC